>OFTY01000324.1_pt1 | contig 40510 bp, 50 predicted proteins | sample 1775061 | NCBI WGS metagenome assembly OFTY01 (sample SAMN08195773, study PRJEB24354) | sludge metagenome | isolation source: sludge from phenol fed wastewater aerobic bioreactor B | place: India: Nagpur | collected 2016-09-16 | reverse complement strand
TGGACGTGCACTTCTGGCTGCACATGCTGGGTACGCTGTTCTACGTGGGCGCGATGTGGACCGCCGGCGTCACCGAAGGCGAGATGTGGCGCGCCACCCTGCCGGACGGCTCGCTGAAGTACGGCTTCCTCGACAGCCTGATCGCGATCAAGCCGATGTACCTGATCCGCTGGATGGGCGGCGTGCTGATCCTGTCGGGCATGTGGGTGATGGCGTGGAACCTGTGGCACACCGCCGCCGACGCGCGCGCCCGCATCATCAAGCCGATCCCGGTGCCGATCCCGGAGCCGGACCACCATCAGATTCCGGCCCCCATGCCGGTGGTGGGTTGACACCATGGCCTACAAGCATTTCGAAGCGATCGAGAAGCACGCCGGCCTGCTTGGCGTGGGCATCGCGATCATGGTCTCGCTGGGTGGACTGGCCGAGATCACCCCGCTGTTCGTCGAGGCGCATTCGCTCAAGGCGCCGCCGAACGTGCATCCGTACGACCCGCTGCGGCTGGCCGGCAAGGACATCTACGTGCGCGAGGGCTGCTACCTGTGCCACTCGCAGATGATCCGCGCGCTGCGTTTCGAGACCCAGCGCTACGGCCACTACTCCACCGCCGAGGAGTCGGTCTACGACCGGCCGTTCCAGTGGGGCTCCAAGCGCACCGGGCCGGACCTCGCGCGCGTGGGCGGCAAGTATTCCGACGACTGGCAGCGCATGCACCTGATGGATCCGCGCAGCGTGGTGCCGCAGTCCAACATGCCGGGCTTCCCGTGGCTGGCCAAGGCCGGCATCGACGGCGCCGACATCCAGGCGCGCATGCGCGTGCTGCGCAAGCTGGGCGATCCGTACAGCGACGCCGAGATCGCCGCCGCGCCGGAAGCGGTGAAGGGCAAGACCGAGATGGACGCGCTGATCGCCTACCTGCAGGGCCTGGGCATCGCCAACGAACCGACCAAGCCGGATGCCGCGCCCGCCAGCGACGGAGGTGCGCCATGAGTCCGTTCTGGGGCCACCTGGCCGGCGTGATGATCGTGCTGATGATGGTTTCCTTCATCGGCATCTGGATCTGGGCCTGGCGCAAATACCACAAGCCGGTGTTCGACCGGATGGCGAGCCTGCCGATGCAAGACGACGACATCCCCACCGCCACCACGCAGGAGAAGGCGCGATGAGCACCGGCTGGTCGTTGTGGGTGATGTTCCTGGTGGTGCTGAACCTCGGCATCACCTTCTTCCTGTTCCTGTGGGGCCCGCGCGCGAAGATCCCCACCCAGCCCGACGGCACCAGCGGCCACGTGTGGGCGCACGGCGTGCTGCGCGAGGGCGTGCGGCGGCTGCCGATGTGGTGGATCCTGTTCTCCGGCGCGATGTTCGTCGCCGCCTTCATCTACCTCGTGCTGTACCCGGGCTTCGGCAACCACAAGGGCTCGCTGGGCTGGACTTCGCACGGCCAGCTGGCCGACGAGCAGGCCGAGAACCAGTCCAAATTGGAACCGCTGATGCAGCGCTTCGCGCTGTACACGCCCGAGCAGCTGGCCGGCGATCCCGCCGCGCAGCAGCTGGGCAAGGTGCTGTTCGAGGACAACTGCGCCGCCTGCCATCAGCGCAGCGGCAAGGGCAACATGCAGCTGGGCGCGCCCAACCTGACCGACCAGGACTGGCTGTACGGCGGCAGCGGCAAGGACATCACCACCTCGATCCACGACGGCCGCAACGGCGTGATGCCGGCGTGGGCCAGCCTGGGCGAGGAGACCGTGAACAACCTCGCGCAGTACGTGCTCGGCCTGTCCGGCTCGCCGCACGACGCGAAGATGGCCGCCGCGGCCGAGCCGATCTTCAAGAGCACCTGCGCGGCCTGCCACGGCCCCGACGGCAAGGGCAACCAGGCCCTGGGCGCGCCCAACCTCACCGACCAGATCTGGCTGCACGGCGGCACGCTGGCGGACATCACCAAGACCATCCACGACGGTCGCCAGGGCCACATGCCGAACTGGGACAAGCGCCTCAGCGAGCAGCAGATCCACGTGCTGGCGGCGTATGTCTACCACCTGTCGCACCCCGATGCCGGCGCCCCCGAATAAAACCGCCGGGCGCTGGTACCGGCAGCCGATCCTGTGGTTCGGCATCGCGGTGTTCGTGGCTTCCATCGCCGGCTGCGTGTGGATCATCGTGGCCAGCGCGCGCAGCGCCGACATTCCGCTGCCAACCTCGCACACGGTATTCGGCGTGCCGGCCAGCGCCCACAGCAGCGCACCCGCCGCCAAGCCATGAACGCGCACGCGGTCTGGAGCCACCCGCAGCTGCTCGCGCAGGTGCTGCGGCCGCGCCGCGACGGCCGCAACGAGGTGGCGCTGCGCGTGGACGCGCTGGGCGACGCGCGCCGCACGCTGGCGCTGGAGCAGGCGATCCGCGCCCTGCCCGGCGTCGAGCGCGTCGCCGTCGTGCCCGCCGCGCGCCGCCTGCGCGTGGTGTGGGACGCCAGCCGGCTCTCGCTGGACGCGCTGGTGGAACGCTGCGCCGCGCTGCACTGCCCGGCCCAGCCGCTGCCCCACGACGGCGCCGACGACATCCGCGCCGCCGAACTGCACGACGCGCTGAAGCGCCTGCTGGTCGCCGGCATGTGCATGATGCAGGTGATGGCCTACGCGCTGGTGATCTACATCGGCGCGGTCGACTTCGTGGACTTCACCACCCGCGGTCTGTTCCGCTGGCTGGGCTTCCTCACCACCATCCCGCTGGTGGCCTATTCCGCGCGGCCGTTCTTCGACGGCGCCGCGCGCGAGCTGCGCGCACGCCGGCTCGGCATCAACCTGCCGGTGGCGCTGGCGGTGGCGCTGGTGTTCCTCGCCAGCGCCTACAACACGCTGCGCGGCAGCGGCGAGATCTACTTCGACTCGGTGAACATGTTCGTGTTCCTGCTGCTGGCCGCGCGCTACGTGGAGCTGCGCGCGCGCCACCACGGCAACGCGCAGGGCGACGCCGCGATCGACGCCGCGCCGCTGCTGGCGCAGCGCATCGCCGCCGACGGCACGCTGGAAACCGTGCCCGCGCTGGTGCTGCGCGCCGGCGACCTCGCGCACATCGCCGAAGGCGCCACCGTGCCCGCCGACGGCGTGCTGGCCTCGGCCAGCGCGCGGCTGGACGAAGCCCTGCTCAGCGGCGAATCGCACCCCGTGCAACGCCGCCGCGGCGAGCCGCTGGTGGCCGGCAGCGTGCTGCTCGACGGCCCCGCCACGCTGCGCGTGGAGCGCAGCGGCGCGGCCACCACGGTGGCGCGCATCGGCGCGCTGGCCGCACGCGCGCGCCAGGCGCGCAGCTTCGCCACCGCCAGCGACCGCGAGATCGCCCGCTTCGTGGCGCGCGTGCTGCTGCTCACCGCGCTCACCGCCATCGGCTGGCTGCTGGCGAACCCCGCGCGCGCGTTCGACGCCGCGCTCGCCGTGCTGGTGGTGGCCTGCCCCTGCGCGTTCGCGCTCACCGCGCCGGCCGCGTTCACCCGCGCGCTGTCCACGCTGGCGCGGCACGGCGTGCTGGTCACCGACAGCGACGCACTGGGCCGGCTCGCCCAAGTCGACACCGCGCTGTTCGACAAGACCGGCACACTGGGCGTGCCGCGGCTGGAGCTGACCGCGGTCGAACCGCTGCGCGGCCAGACGCGCGAGAACGTGCTCGCGCTGGCCGCCGCATTGGCGCGCGAAAGCTCGCACCCGCTGGCCCGCGCACTCGCCGGCGCCGCCAGTCAGCTGGGCCCGCTGCAGCAGGCCGAACACGTGGAGGCGGTGGCCGGCGCCGGCCTGCGCGGCACCGTCGCCGGACGCGCGCTGCGCCTGGGCCGCGCCGATTTCGCGCTGGGCCATGCGCTGGCCCCCGAGCGCCAGCGCGACGCCCTGCTGCTGGCCGATGCCGACGGCGCCATCGCCGTCTTCCGCCTCGCCGAGCGTCCGCGCCACGACGCGCCCGCCACGCTGGCGGCGCTGCGCGGCGACGGCATCGCGGCATGCATCGCCAGCGGCGACGCGCCCGAACGCGTGGCCGCACTGGCCGCGCCGCTCGGCATCGCCGACTGGCGCGCCCGCCAGAGCCCGCAGGACAAGCTGGCGCGGCTGCGCGAACTGCGCGCGCAAGGCCACGTGGTGCTCGCGGTGGGCGACGGCAGCAACGACGCGCCGATCCTCGCCGCCGCCGACGTTTCCGCCGCGCTGGCCGGCGGCACTGGCCTCGCCCAGGCGCAGGCCGACCTGCTGCTGATGGACGACCGCCTCGACGGCCTCGTGCGCGCCCGCGGCATCGCGCGCGAGGTGCAGGCGATCGTGGCGCAGGGCCGGCGCTGGTCGCTGGCGTACAATCTGTGTGCCGTGCCGTTCGCCGCCTTCGGCTTCGTGCCGCCGTGGCTGGCCGGCATCGGCATGTCGCTCAGCTCGCTGGCGGTGGTGCTGAACGCGCTGCGCGCCGGCCGCGACGCCGGCGAACCGCCACGAGGCCTGCCCGCATGAACATCCTGCTGGTGCTGATCCCGGTCACCGCGCTGGTGGTGCTCGTGGGCGTGGCGCTGTTCTTCTGGGCGGTGAACCACCAGCAGTTCGACGACCTCGACACGCCCGGCATCCTGCCGCTGCTGGACGAACCTGCGCCGGCCAAGCCGGAAGAGAACAAGACCGAAACGCCATGAGCACGCTCGACGAAACCCGCATCGCCGCCCTGGTCGACCGCTTCTACGACAAGGTGCGCGCCGACGCCGCGATCGGCCCGATCTTCAACGCCGCCGTGCACGACTGGGACGAACACAAGCGCCTGCTCACCCGCTTCTGGTGCTCGGTCGCGCTGCGCGCCGGCAGCTACCAGGGCAACCCGATGGCCGTGCACCGCGCCCAGCCCGCGATCCGCACCGAACATTTCGTGCGCTGGCTGCAACTGTGGCGCGAAACCACCGCCGAAGTGCTCGACGCCGAAGGCGCGCAGGAGATGCAGGACTACGCCCAGCGCATCGGCCGCGGCCTAAGCATGGGCATGGGCCTGGCGCCGCCGCTGCAGGCGGCGCAGCCGTTCGGCATCCCGGTGGTGGGGGTGGTGCGATCCTGAGGATCGCTTCGTCTTCGCTTCGCGTTTCGCGGGTGACTGAGCGGTAGCGGATGTCTGCGCGCTTTGCCTTGCTCCCTCTCCCCGCCGGGGAGAGGGTCGGAGTGAGGGGCGGGTGCTCGCGATAACCGTTTGGTTCCACACCTTGGCTCGCCTGCAGCGGGCTTTCGGACGCCTGCCGCAAGCGACAAAGCGGTTTCGTGCGCCTGCCGGCGCACGAAACCGCTTTGTCGCTTGCCCATGACCCGTCCTGATTCAGGTTGGCATATGCCAAGTCGCGCGGATCAATGCGTGAGCGCGCGGCGACGCCACAGCAACAGGACCAGACCAACCAGTACGGCAAGAAGCCAGGCGACCACCGCCAACGGGTTGCTGCCCAGCCACGGGATTGCGGCGAACACGCCCACGGCAACCAGACCGCGACCCAATGCCGACGACGGATCGACACGCGCCGCACCACGCCGCCGCAACAGGCCCGCACCCAGCGTCGCCAGCAGCACGGCGAGGATGCGCCGCGGCCAGACCAGCGCCGGCTGCGCCGCCATGTCGGGGCGCATGTCGAGCAGCGGGCTGTCGCCCACGTCGACTTCGTAGCCCTTGCCGTCGGCCGCGTTCGGCACCGCCACCAGGCGGTCGCCGTCGACGCGGGCGATCACGGTCACTTCCTGCAGCGGCACCGCGCTCCAGCTCACGCGCAGGTCGCCGAGGCGCGGTGCGCCCGGCTTGGCGCTGGTCACCAGCGCGTTCCCGTGCGCGGAAAACGTGGCGGCGAAATTCGCCGGCAGGGTCTTCAGGTCGGGCGCGACGGGTTCGCTGCCCGGCAGCGCGCGCACCAGCGCATCGCCCAGCGTGTAGCCGCCCAGTTGCACGCGCTCGGACTGGAAGCGTTCGCCGACGATCGGAAACGGTCCCGGATTGGCGTGGCCGTTCGGCTGCGCGAAGCGGCCGGAATCGACCGGCGCATCGGCCCAGTCCAGCTCGTAGGTCACGCTGCCGCCCAGACGCAGTTCGCGCCACTGGAACATCTGCACGCGGCGCGTCAGTACCGGCGTGGCGGACTGCTGGTTGAAGTCCGCGTCGTAGGGCGAGACCACCACGCGCGGCGTGCCCACGATGCGCACCACCTGCCCTTGCAGATCCGCCGACGGCTCCATCGCATGCCCGAGATCGAGCACCGTGCCGCCATGCTGCGCCAGCGCCACCCGATAGCCTTCCAGACTGCGCTCGGTCCACACCGCCAGCGCGATGCCCAGCGCCAGCAGCAGCACGCCGATCGCGATGGCCAGCGGGCCGCGCGGCGCGGCGCCGATGCGCATCAGCCCAGGCTCCCGCGCAGTTCGGGCAGCTCATCCGCGCAGCCGTAGCGGCCGCGTTCGTCGCGCTGCACGCGCGCCGCGGCGCAGGCGTGGTCGTGGGTGAAGAACAACCGCACGCCGCGCGCCAGCTTGTCGTCGAGGAAGGCGCGCTTCTCGTCGATCAGCTTCTCGGGAAAGCGGTCGTAACCCATGGTGATCGGCACGTGCACCCAGGCGCGGCCGGGGATCAGGTCGGCGCAGAACACCACGCCGCCGACTTCGGCCAGCATCAGGCCGGGCGTATGGCCGTCCGAATAGTGGAAGCGCACCGCTGCGCCCAGCGCCTGCGAGTGCTCGCCCTCGACCAGTTCCAACCGCCCGCTGTCCATGAGCAGCTGCGGCAGCTCGGGGATGAACGAGGCGCGGTCGCGCGGGTGCGGCTTCAGCGCGCGCTGCCAGTGCGAAGCACCGACGACGTAAATGGCGTTCGGGAACAACAGCCGCGGCGGCTGGCCTTCCTGCCACGCGGCAAGCAGGCCGCCGGCGTGGTCGAAGTGCAGGTGCGACAGCACCACCGCGTGGATGTCCTCGTGCGTCAGGCCCACCGCGGCCAGCGAGTCCAGCAGCACGTGGCGATCCTCCACCACGCCGTAGCGCTCGCGCAGCGCTGGCTCGAAGAACGTGCCGATGCCGGTCTCGAACAGCACGTTGCGGCCGGGCACGCCGTTCACCGTCACGCCTTTAACGAGCAGGCAGCGGCAGGCCAGCGGAATGCGGTTCTGCGCGTCCGGCGCGATCCAGCGCGACCACATCGCCTTCGGCGCGTTGCCGAACATCGCGCCGCCATCCAACTGCTGGGAGTTGCCGAGTAGCGAGAAGAGTTCCACTTCAGTTTCCTCGCGTTGCCGACGGATTCGCCTGGAGCGAATCCGGACGCCGCAGGCGGCCCCGCGCACAGCGCGGGGCGAGGCCCATGGATGGGCCGAGCAACATCGCGCCGCCATCCAACTGTTGCGAGTTGCCGAGTAGCGAGAAGAGTTCCATTGCGTGCACCTTACGTGGGCTGGCAAATGTAGGAGCGCACCCTGTGCGCGACTGATGAGGAGTGAATGGAGAGAAGTGAGAAACGAGAGAGCGTACAGCTCGCACCTCGGGCTTTTCTCTCACTCCTCATTCCTCTTCACTCGCTTCCCGCATTCGCGCACAGAGCCTGCCCCGGACTCGATCCGGGGGTGCGCTCCTACCGGCGCCCATGCTCACTCCACCTTGCCCAGCCCCGACGGCCGGCGCGGGTCGCTGGCGGCGTCGAGCTTGTTGTCACGGTGGTCCCAGGTGACCACGTTCATGTAGCCCCAGGGTTCGCGCGGCTTCAGCGTGTAGCCCATTTTCTTCAATTCCGCGCTGGTGGCGGCGTCGAACACGCCGTCCTCCACGTTGACCACGTCGGGCAGGAACTGGTGGTGGAAGCGCTTGGCGGCCGCGACCTGCTGCGCGCTGTCGCCGTCGATGAAGTGCAGGATGCCTTCCAGCACCTGGGTGATGATGGTGGAGCCGCCGGGCGAGCCGATCACCGCGCTGCGGTCCTTGCCGAGCACGAGGCTGGGCGACATCGAGGACAGCATGCGCTTGCCGCCTTCCGGCGCGTTCGCCTTGCTGCCGAGCAGGCCGTAGGCGTTCGGCTTGTTCGGCACCAGCGCGAAGTCGTCCATCTCGTCGTTGAGCAGCACGCCGGTGCCCTTGGCGACGAAGGTGGAGCCGAGCACGTAGTTCACGGTGGCGGTGACCGCCGCCATGTTGCCGTCCTGGTCGACGATCGAGAAATGCGTGGTATGCATGCCCGGATCGTGCGCCGGTCCGTGCGGCAGCATCGAGGAAGGCGTGGCCTGGTCGGCGAGGATGCTCTGGCGCAGGCCGTCGGCGTAGTACGGCGACAGCAGCATGTCCAGCGGCATCTTCACGTAGTCGGGATCGCCGAGGTAGTCGTTGTGGTCGCGGAACGCGCGGCGCATCGCCTCGATGGTGTAGTGCGCGCGGTGCGCCGGGTCCATCTTCGCGAGGTCGTAGCCGCGCAGGATGTTGAGGATCTCGGCGATCGCCACGCCGCCCGAGGACGGCGGCGGCGCGGTGACGATCTGGTAGCCCTGGTAGTCGACTTCGAGCGGCGCGCGCTCCTTGGCGCGGTAGTTCGCCAGATCCTGCAGCGTCCAGTTGCCGCCGGCGGCGCGTACCGCGTCCACCAGCTTCTGCGCCGTCTCGCCGTGGTAGAAGCCGGCGTCGCCCTGTTCGGCGATCAGCTCCCAGGTGCGCGCCTGCTCCGGATCGCGCCAGATCCCGCCCTCCGCGGGCGGCTTGCCGCCGGGCAGGAACTTGGCGGCGGAGGCCGGCCAGCGCTCGAGGTTTTTCTGTTCTTCCTTGATGGCGCCGAGCAGGCGCGGATCAGGCTTGAAGCCGTCGCGCGCGATGCGGATCGCGGGCGCCAGCGACACGCGCAGCGGCAGCTTGCCGAACTTTTTCGCCAGCAGCGCCAAGCCGGCCGGCTCGCCGGGAATGCCGGCGGAAAGCGGCCCCTTCAGCGCGGTGTCGCGGTTCGGCGTGCCGTCGGGGTTCAGGTAATCCTTGGGGTTCACCGCCATCGGCGCGGTTTCGCGCGCGTCGATGAACACGTTCTTGCCGGTCCTGGCGATGTGCAGCGTGGCCATGAAGCCGCCGCCGATGCCCGAGCTCTCCGGCTCCACCACCGACAGCGTGGAAGCCACCGCCACCGCCGCGTCGAACGCGTTGCCGCCCTTGGCCAGCACCTCGAAACCGGCGTTGGTGGCAAGGAAGTTCGCGCTGGCGATGCCGGCGTGGCCGGGGCGCTGCGCCGCTTGCGCGGTCGCGGCGGTGGGCGCGGCCTTCGGCACGCCATCGGCGGCGAAGGCCGCGCCGGCGGTCAACAGCAGGCTCAGCAACAGCACACGGCCATGCATCTGGAACTTCATGCGGCGAACTCCTTGCTGGTTCAGGCGGCGGTGTTCGAGCCCATCAAATGGCGGTACTTGAGCTCGAGCGCCTCGCGCGACTCGGTGCGCTCGGGGTCGACGATGATGCATTCGACCGGGCACACCTCCACGCACTGCGGCTCGTCATGGTGGCCCACGCACTCGGTGCACAGCGCCGGGTCGATCACGTAGTACTCCTCGCCCAGCGAGATCGCCTTGTTCGGACAGACCGGTTCGCAGACGTCGCAGTTGACGCAGGTGTCGAGGATCTTCAGGGCCATGGGGGCGAGCGAGGAGTGAGTGGAGAGAAGTGAGAAGTGAGAGAGAGCAAGCGCACGCAGCGCACTTGGCCTTCTCTCACTCCTCTCTCCTCGACACTCGCTCCTGTTCTTACATCTGCACGAAACGGAACGTGGCGCCGGTCGGCTTGACCGCGTCCTCGACGCGCTGCTCGTCGGCCTTGTCGCCGATGAACAGCACGATCACGTCCTTGAAGGTGCCGGGCTTGGCGTCCTTGAACGCGGCCACGACCATGTCGGCGGTGGTGGCCGACACCGGGCCGGCAAAGGCCAGCAGGTTGCCCGGCAGCACGCCGCGGGCCACGGTGTCCTGCACGTTCTGCAGCTGGCGGTCGTTCTGCGCCTTGTCGTCGTCGGTCAGGCCCGGGGTCACCAGGTAGGCGTAGGGCTGCTGCGCGGCCATGCCCTGCAGGTTCTTCTGCACCAGCTGGCTCAGGTAGGCGTTCCAGCCCTTGGCGTCGTTGGTGTCGGTGGGCTTGCTGATCGCCTTGGCCTGCTGGGTCGCCTGCTGGTCCTGGTCCTCACCCTGCTTGGAGCAGCCGCCCAGGACGAGGCCGGCGGCCAGCACGATGGCGGCGATGAGAGCGAACTTACGCATGATGGTCACCTTCTGTTTCGGGTTGCTTGGGGAGGCCGCCGCTGCGGCCCTTCTGCCAGCGCTGACGCATGGCCTGTTGCACCGCCGGATGCACGAAACCGGAGATATCGCCGCCGAGGCGGCCGATCTCGCGCACCAGCGACGAGGAAATGAAGCTGTACTGCTCCGCCGGGGTGAGGAACAGCGTCTCCGCCTGCGGGATCAGATGCCGGTTCATGCTGGCCAGCTGGAATTCGTACTCGAAATCCGACACCGCGCGCAGGCCGCGGATGATCACGCCGGCGCCGATCTCGGCCACGAAGTCGGCCAGCAGGCTGTCGAAGCCGCGCACCTCCACGTTGCGCAGGTCGGCCAGCGCCAGCCGCGCCAGCGCGATGCGCTCGTTGAGGCTGAAGCCCGGCCCCTTGCTCGAACTGTCGGCCACCGCCACCACCACGCGATCGAACAGCGGTGCGGCGCGCGCCACCAGGTCGGCATGGCCGTTGGTGATCGGATCGAAGGTGCCCGGATAGACGGCCAGGCGGGGGTTGCCGGAGATTTTGTTCACAGGCGGGGAACGCAGCGGAATAAGGGCCTAGCTTAACGGAAGCGCACGCCGATAGAGCGCAAAACGCACCTCGCCGGCCCGCCCCTCGCGATGCAGCGACCAGTTCGCCGGCAACGCGGGCACCACGTTGCGCGGCGATTCCACGTAGATCCATGCCCGCTCGGCCAGCCAGCCGCACTGCTCCAGCCGCCCGGCCAGCGCGCTCCACAGGTCCAGCGCGAACGGCGGGTCGAGGAACACCAGGTCGAAGGCGCGCGCCGCGCAGCGCAGGAAGGCCTGCGCGTCGACCGCCGCCACCTCGCCGCCCGCCGCCTTGAGCCGGGCGAGGTTGTCGCGCAGCACCTGTGCCGCCCGCGCATCGGGTTCGACGAAGCAGGCGCCGGCGGCGCCGCGCGACAGCGCCTCGATGCCCAGCGCGCCGGTGCCCGCGCACAGGTCCAGCACGCGCGCGCCTGCGATCATCGGCGCCAGCCAGTTGAACAGCGTCTCGCGCACCCGCTCCGGCGTGGGCCGCAGGCCGGGCAGCTCGGGCACCTCCAGCCGCGAATTGCGCAGGCTGCCGCCGATCACGCGGATGCGGCCGGGGCGGCCGCTCATGGGGCCTGATCCGGCTCAGCGGCCGGTACGGGTTGCGGTGTTAGCATGCCGCCCATTGTCTTTGAATCGCCCCCGCAATGCTCAAGTTCTGGAAGAAGAAGCCCGCCGAAACCCAGCCTGCGGCACCCGCCGAAGCGCCGGCCGCGGACGCGCCGCAGGAAGCGGCGCCCCCGGCGCAGGTCGAGGCCGTCGCCGCAGCCGCCACGCCCGCCGTGACCGAAGCGCCCGAGGCGGCGCCGGCCAAGCGCAGCTGGCGCGAGCGCCTCGCCGGCAGCGCGCTGGGCCGCGGCCTGGGCAGCCTGTTCCAGCGCAACCCCAAGCTCGACGACGAGCTGCTGGACGAGCTGGAAACCACCCTGATCACCGCCGACGTGGGCGTGGAAGCCAGCACCGCGCTGGTGGAGGACCTGCGCCGCCGCATGCACAAGCGCGAGTTCGCCGACGCCGCGGCGCTGCGCGAGGCGCTGCGCGAGGCGCTGGTCGCCCTGCTCAAGCCCGTGCAGCAGCCGCTGCAGCCCACCGGCCGCAAGCCCTTCGTGGTGCTCACCGTGGGCATCAACGGCGTGGGCAAGACCACCACGATCGGCAAACTCGCCCGCCGCTGGCGCGACGAGGGCAAGAGCGTGCTGCTGGCCGCCGGCGACACCTTCCGCGCCGCCGCGGTGGAGCAGCTCAAGACCTGGGGCGAGCGCAACGGCGTACCGGTGATCTCGCAGGGCCAGGACGCCGACGCCGCCAGCGTGATCTTCGACGCGCTGCAGGCCGCGCGCTCGCGCGGCGCCGACGTGCTGGTGGCCGACACCGCCGGCCGCCTGCACACCCAGGGCGGTCTGATGGACGAGCTGGGCAAGATCGCGCGCGTGCTGAAGAAGCTCGACCCCGACGCGCCGCACGAGGTGCTGATGGTGATCGACGGCACCACCGGCCAGAACGCGGTGAACCAGGTGCGCCAGTTCCGCCAGATCGTGGGCGTCACCGGCCTCGTGGTCACCAAGCTCGACGGCACCGCCAAGGGCGGCGTGGTGTTCGCGCTGGCGCGCGAGTTCGGCCTGCCGATCCGTTTCGTGGGCCTGGGCGAAACAGCCACCGACCTGCGCGAATTCGACGCCGCCGCCTTCGTCGACGGCCTGCTGCCGGCCGGCCATGGCTAGGGAAGGTCTGATTAATCCGGCTTCTCGCTCGTCATTCCTGCGAAAGCAGGAATCCAGTGCCTTTGCATTCAATGGCCTACAGACACTGGATCCCAGCTTTCGCTGGGATGACGAGCAAAATCAGAGCATCCCTGAGCCGGCGAGTGCGAGACTGACATGACGCGCGGACTGCGACGGCTGCTGATCGGCGCGAGCGTACTCGCATTCGCCGCGTTGATCGCCGCGCTGGTCGCGGTCTACCTGCTGCTGCAGCCCGACCGCTTCACCGCAATGCTGCAGGAGCAGGCGCACAGCGCCGGCCTCGAACTGAACCTCGCCAGCCCCGCCAGCCCCACCCTGTTCCCGCGCCCGGCGCTGGACCTGCACGGCATCACGCTCAACGCCGAAGGCGCGGACAGCCCGATCCTGCTGGCCTCGCGCGGCCGGCTGGTGCTGCCTTGGCGCACCCTGCTCGGCGGCCCCACCGCGATCGCGCAGATGGAAGTGGATGCGCCGCGGGTGGACCTGGACGCGCTGCAGGATTGGCTGGCCACCTCGCCGCCGCAAACCGCCAATGCCGCCCCCACGATTCCGCGCATCGACGCCGGCATCAGCATCGAGCACGGCAGCGTGGTGCGCGGCGACCACGTGCTGCTCAACAACGTGACGCTCTCGGCCGGCACGCTCGCGCCCGGGCAGGAATTCCCGCTCGGCATGTCGGCCAGCACCGCCGCCGGCGCGCCGCTGCAACTGCGGCTCACCGCCACCCCGCGCATGCAGGGCAGCGCGATGCAACTCGACAACATCCAGTTGCACCTCGCGCAGGGCGGCAACACCACGCTCGCGCTCGCCGGCAACGCCCGCTGGCACGGCGCGGCGAATGCGGCCGCGCACCTGGGCGGCAAGCTCGACCGCGCCGGCGCCGGCAGCTACACCGTCGCGCTGACGCTCACCCCGGCCGACCAGACCGACCCGCTGCTGCTGCACCTGCAGCTGGACGGCCCGGACAACCACGCCGACCTGCGCCTGCCGCCGCTGGCGCTGGCGCACTGGTGGAACACGCTCAACGCGCCGGCCGACCGGCAAGCCGAACCGCAGCCCGAGCTGCCGCCCGGCAGCGGCACGCTGCAGATCGCGAAGCTGCAGATCGGCGGCCTCGCCATCGAGGGGTTGAGCGTGCAGGCCGGCGACGATGCCCCCGCCGCGGCCGGCACGGTGACGAAGCCCTCCGCCGCACCGGTCAAGGCCAAGCCCCGCGCCGGCGGCAAGTCGAAGTGAAGCCGTTCGCCACTGCCCTCCTGGCCTGGTTCGACCGCCACGGCCGCCACGACCTGCCCTGGCAGCACCCGCGCGACGCCTACCGCGTGTGGCTGTCCGAGATCATGCTGCAGCAAACCCAGGTCGCCACCGTGGTCAGCTACTTCGAGCGCTTCGTCGCCGCGCTGCCCGAGCTGCGCGCGCTCGCCGCCGCGCCCGAGGACCGGGTGCTGGCGCTGTGGTCGGGCCTGGGTTACTACCGCCGGGCGCGCTTCCTGCATCGCGCCGCGCAGCTGTGTGTAGAGCGCCACGGCGGCGAGCTGCCGCGCGACTTCGACGCGCTCGCCGCACTGCCCGGCATCGGCCGCTCCACCGCGGGCGCGATCCTCGCCCAGGCGCACGGCCTGCGCTTTCCCATCCTCGACGGCAACGTCAAGCGCGTGCTCGCGCGCTACCACGGCATCCACGGCCACCCCGGCGAAAGCGCGGTGGAGAAGCAGCTGTGGCAGCACGCCGACGCGCACACGCCGGCCGCGCGCGTGGCCGACTACACCCAGGCGATCATGGATCTGGGCGCCACCGTCTGCACGCGCAGCAAACCGCGCTGCGAAGCCTGCCCGCTGGCCGACGACTGCATCGCCCGCCGCGACGGCCTCACCGCACATCTGCCCTCGCCGAAGCCCACGAAGACCGTGCCCGTGCGCGCAACCGTGATGCTGATCCTGCGCGACGCGCGCGGCCGCGTGCTGCTGCAGCGGCGCGGTCCGCAAGGCGTGTGGTCCGGCCTGTGGAGCCTGCCCGAAGCCGCCGACATCGACGCCGCATGGCGCGACGCCCAGCGATATGCGCGCATCGACGACGCGCAAGCGCTCGCGCCATTCACCCACGTGTTCAGCCACTACAAGCTGCGCATCGAGCCGCTGCTGTTCGACGGCGCGACAGCGCCGCACGCCATCGCCGATAATCCCGAGCTGCGCTGGTGCGACGCCAGCGAACTGGCCGCGCTCGGCCTGCCCGCACCCGTGCGCAAGCTGCTGCAACAGATCGAAGGAACCACCGCATGAGCCGCACCATCCACTGCGCCAAGCTCGGCATCGACGCCCCGGGCTTCGACTACGCGCCCTGGCCCGGCCCGCTCGGCCAACGCATCTACAACGAGATCTCGGTGCAGGCCTGGCAGCAATGGCTGGCCCACCAGACCATGCTGATCAACGAATACCGGCTCAACCCGCTCGACCCCAAGGCGCGCAAGTACCTCACCGAGCAGATGGAGAAATTCCTGTTCGGCGGCGAGGTCGACCAAGCCGCCGGCTTCACCCCGCCCGACCGCGAGTCTTGACGGCAAGCCGTGCATTCGGTCTAATGCACGGCTCCACGCCACGCCGACGCGCGCAACGCCCGTCCTGCTGGCAAGGCAATGGCCGGGTAGCTCAGTTGGTAGAGCAGGGGATTGAAAATCCCCGTGTCGGCGGTTCGATTCCGTCCCCGGCCACCACTATTCAGCGCCCAACCGTTCTCGGTTGGGCGTTTTCATTTCTGCTTCCCGCAAACCACGCGGGGTTCCGGGCCGTTCTGCGTGTGCCGACGGTCGGCGGACAAGGGGCCGCGACGCGCCCGGTTCGCCCCTGTTCCGCCCTCTCTTCTCTCGAAACCTGCGCCAACTTCTTCGCCGTGGCACACGCACGCGGCCTTGTGCGCCCGAAACTTGCGCGCATGCCATTGCCATCGGTTGTCCAGCGAACGTGGAGCAGCAGTCCATCACGCCAACGCCCCCGCCGCGCAAGCCATCGAGTACAACCCTGCGCGTTGTTGCGTGATCACGAGGGCACCGTAGGCGGCGTGTTGCGCCGCAGGCTCTGGCTTGCCCTTGCCCTTCGCCTTGATCTTGAACAGGTCACTCGGCTTGGCACTGTCCAGACCCGCGCGCTGCATGATGCGTTCCGCCGTCGTGGCCTCGCCCTTGAACGACCATAGCGCCTCGAACACCTTGGCCTGACCGTCGGTGAATCGGATCGGTGTGCTGCTGATGTCAGGCAGCGTCGCCCATTTGAAGTCCGCCGAGAACGGCCCGTTCACCGGCGTGGCCGGATCGGCGACCGTCGGTTGCGCGGACGGTAATGATGTGCCGACGAGCGCGATCCCGCCGCCGTAGAACGTGAAGCGTTCCTCCAGCGCCAGCCATTCCACGCCCGGGCCGAAGGGCGACCCGCGCGTCGTGCGTGGCCTCGGCGTGACCACCCGGATGTCGCCGCCCGCCACGCGCACGCGATCCAGCAACGCGGGTTCGTGCAGCACCCGTGTCAGGTCGCGGGCCAGCAGGACGGGCGAACGGCGGGCATCGCCGAGCCGCCACACGCCGCCGCCCAGATCATCGACGCCGTCGCGGCTTTCGATGCCGAGCGCGAGGCGCATTTTCTGGCGCAACCAGTCCTCGTCCAAGGCAAACGCCGCACCGTCATTCGCTTCGACGGCCACCGGCCCGCAGTCCGGGCATCGGCACATGCGCCCGCCGCGACCATCGCCCCACACCTGCGCCCGATGCTGCTGACAGTGCGGGCAGAGCACGAACGACTGATCCACGACCGTCGGCTTGACCGCCTTGCCGAGGAGGGTCAGCGCCGCAGCCTCATGCAGCGACAGCGTGGCGCGCAGCACGGGCGTGCCGCCCGCGAACAGGCGGCAGACCAAGGCCCAGGCGTCGTGCGCCGCCATCGATCAGTCCTCGATCACCGGCGACGAACTGATCGCATCCGCTTCCGGCGGCACTTCGTGCGCGCTCAGGGTCTGGCCCTTCTGCAAGATGCCCACCGCGACGAGATAGCCCTCCAGTTGCGCCTGCATCTTGGCGTCGAACTTGTGCAGGTTCAGCCGCCCCTTGCTGGTCACCTCGATGGTGACCACCTTGGCGCGCGTGCGGCCCGGCTCGGGCGGATAGTAGAGATTGACCTGCGCCGCCGTCACTGCCCATTTGCCTTCCAGCGGGCCGGGCAGCTTCTCTTTCAGCAGCTCATGCACGGAGCGTTGCTGGCTGGACTGCATCGCGGTGCATTCGATCTTCAGCGCGGTGTCCGGGCTGAGGAGCGTGAGCGCCTTCAGCTGCACCATCGAGAAACCGTCCTCGAACGCCTCCGGCGCGTCGAAGCCAGTGCGCAGCATCGACAAATCCAGCGTCGGTGACTTGATCCGGTGCGCGCTCGCCTTGACGCCCAGCACATGCTCGGCGAAGGCCTCGACCAGCATCTGTTGGTATTTCTGGCCGCCCCGCACCAGCGTGCGCACCACGCCGGTGGTCTTGGCGTACTCCAGCACCATGTGGATGTTGGGGTTGCCGACGCGGCGCTTGAGGGTCGAACCCTCGAACTCCAGCCGTAGCATGGCCATATCCTTGACGTGGACGGTCAGCAGGAACACGCCGGGACTGCGTTCAACCAGATGCGCCACGCTGCTGTCACCGCACTGCATCTCGCGCTTGTAGAAGGCCGAGATCGCGTTGCGCAGTGCAGCCAGATTGTGGTCAGCGCCGTTCGGCTGGCGCTTCAGGCCCAGATCGTATTGCTGCGTCTGCGGACCGTGGTGCTCCCAGAAGCTGAAGTCGTAGGCGCGCTCGAACAGCGCCGGGTGGTTGACGTACAGCCAGAACGAGCGGTGGATGTCGCTGCCGCACAGCGTCAGTCCTGCCAGCGCGGCGCCGTCCGCCACCACGGCCTCAAACATCGCCTGCTTGCCCGACGCGTCGCCCAGTTGGACGGCGGCCATGAGGTTGGCGATCATCTGGTCGCGGGCTGCGGTGTCGGGCCAGACTTTGACCGCCTCCACCAAGAATTGGCTGGTTTCCGGCGTGTCTTCCCACACGAACCCGTGCGGCACGGGCAGACCGTGCGAGGTCAGGAAGTCGCGCAGCGTGGCATCCACCGGCAGCTCGAGCATCACGTCGACAAAGGTTTTCTTCATCTTGTTCGTCCTTTCTGGATCGGCGTCGGAGGTCTGCGACCGGGAATCGGGCTGCTTGGGCCAGCGACAGGGTTACTGAACACGCATCTCGTGTAAGTAAAGCAACGAGATACAAGCGATTCTGCCCCTCAGATTCCCGCTTGTCAATCAACGGGGCACATCTAGACCTAGCTGGTATCTCGTGGCTATACTATCGGTCTAGCTTCCATTCACTGACTGTTTTTCCACTACAGGAGCATCGCCATGGCTTCGGCGTTCGGAACACGCCTGCGGCGCTTGCGCGAGGCGAAGAAGTTGACCTTGCAACAGGTGGCCGACGCGGTCGGCTGCACCAAGGCATACATCTGGGAACTGGAGATGAAGGACGGGCAGCGTCCGTCCGCAGAGCGGATTCAGGCGATAGCCAAGGTGCTGGGCGTGACGATGGAGGATGTGATGGGCACGCCCATGCAGCAGGCACCCGAAGCCAGTCCCGAGGACGTGGCCTTCTTCCGCGAGTACGCCGGGATGACGGACGAAGAGAAGGATCGCTACCGGAAGGCGCTCAAAATCATGTTCCCCGACAAGGGCGACGGCGGGGACTGAGGATTGAGCGCGCCGCAAGCTCTCACTGGCTCCATTGCCGCCAGCACCGTCCTGAAGTGGTTGCGGGCGTATCACCGTGAGAGCGGCATGCCCGATGCCGTCGATCTGGACATCCTGCGCCAGATGCTGCCAACCACGCCCTACGGCAAGGACGTGCGGGAGATCAAGGCACCGATGGTGCTCGACGTCGACAGCTGCGAAGGCATGCTGGTGCGCAACCCGAAGGACGTCGCCGAGTGGGGCATCTTCTACAACGGCAAGGCCAGTCCGGAGCGCCGACGCTTCACCATCGCCCACGAGCTGGGGCACCTCATCCTGCATCGCGGTCAGCAGCAGAGTTTCAACTGCGACAAGGAAAGCGTCTACTCCGGCATCGACACCATCCGTACCATCGAGCGTGAAGCCGACGACTTCGCCAGCAACCTCCTGATGCCCGGCGATCTGCTGCGCGACTGGATTTCGAGCCAGCGCATCGACCTGCGCGTCCTCAGCGCCATCGCCAAGCGGTTCCAGGTTTCGTTCGAGGCTCTGTGCATCCGCTTCATCAAGTTCACCACGCAGCGCGCGATCCTCGTCTATTGGGACAACGGCTTCGTGAAGTACGAATGGCGCAGCAGCAGTGCCATCAAGACGCGGGCGCGCATCCGGCGCACTGACGATCCGCAGGAACCACTGCCGGGCACGCTGGCCGCCGACGCCAGCGTCACACAGGAATGGGATGGCACGGAGATGTCGGCCGCGATCTGGTGCCCGGAGGAGGCGCAGCACATGAAGCTGCGCGAGTTCAAGCACAGCTACGGCGCGCGTGATCGCATCCTCACGCTGCTACTGCTCGAAAGCGCCGAGCCGCGACGTTGGGATCGGTCATGGCAGGACGATGAGAGTTTCGACAGCTACGACCAGTTCGTCTCGAACGGGCAGTTGCCGGATCAGCGATAGTTTTAAACGAATCAGGAAAAATAAAATGGCCCGCATCGAAAACCATAAATACAGCATCGAGGAAGCCTTCAGGGAGTGCTTCTACATCGTGCCGGACTACCAGCGCGAATACGTCTGGACAGACAAGGAAGTGCATCAGTTGCTCGAAGACATCGACGAACAGATTGATGCGGGGACGACGCGAGAATACTTTATCGGCACCGTGCTGGTGTCGCCGGCTGACCAGAAGAACCACTACGAGGTGATCGACGGCCAGCAGCGCCTGACGACGTTCTTCCTTCTGCTTTGTGCCCTCAAGCATCTGTTTCAGGGCGAGCCGCAGCGGCAGACCGTCAGCGGCCTGATCTCGACCAGCTACACGGACAGCGACGGGGAAACACGAACCAGCTTGAAGCTGGAACCGCGCTATGAGAACGCGGGAGAGGTCATCGCCAAGCTGGTGGAACTCGACGCCAACCCGCAGACCGTGCGTGCGGGCATTCAGTCGGCAGGCATCGGCAGCTTCGGCTCGCTGGAGAACTTGGTCAACGCCTACAGCACGCTGTACCGCTACCTGAAGGACAACTACGACAGCGCGGCCAAGTTGAAGAAGTATTGGGGCTATCTGGCCAACAACGTGGTGTTCATCCAGATCTCCACGGACGTGAGCAGCGCCCTGAAGATTTTCGAGACCATCAACGAGCGGGGCGTCGGCCTCAACCCGATGGACTTGCTCAAGAACCTGCTGTTCACGCAGGTGAAGCAGGCGCAGTTCACCCAGCTCAAGGACGAGTGGAAGAAGATCACCAAGCCGCTGGAAAAGGCAAAGGAAAAGCCACTGCGCTTTCTACGCTACTTCCTAATGGCGAACTACGTCATCAAGAACGAGCGTGGGGACGCGGTGGTGCGCGAGGACGAAATCTACGACTGGTTCGTGGACAAGGACAACGCGGCGCTGTGCGATTACGCCAACAAGCCCTTCGAATTCGTCCGAAAGGTCATCCGGAACGTCGAGCACTATCTCGCGTTCTCGAACGGGCTGGGCAACGACGGCAAGCCCAGCCTTGCGATGGACAGTCTGAAGCGACTGGCTGGCGGTGCCTTCAGCTTGCACTACGTCCTGCTCTTGGCAGCAGCCAATTTCCCGAAGCCGCTGTTCGACCATTTCGTGGCGCAGTTGGAGAGCTTCCTCTTCTACTACATCTTCACCAAGACGCCGACCAAAGATCTGGAGCGCAGCTTCTCCCAATGGGCTGACGAGCTGCGCGCGATTGCCGCCGCTACCGACCCAGTCAAGCAGAAGGTACAGCTCAATGCCTTCATCGCCGACCGTTTCGACACAAATATGGCCGGGAAGTCGCAGGAGCTGGGCGATGCACTGCGGCGCTTCACGCTGTATTCGATGCAGCAGTACCGCACGCGCTATTTGCTGGCGCGACTGACGCAGCATGTCGAGATGGCTTTCAGCGGCTTGAAGACGCCGGGCAGCCTGGAGCCGTTCACCAAGCTGGAGATCGAACACATCCTGCCCGACAACCCAACGGCTGAACTGCGTGGGAAATGGGCCACCGAGAATCCCGGCACTGCCTACGACGACTACAAAAACCGGCTGGGCAACCTGACCTTGCTGGAGAAGCCCATCAACATCGTCGCGGGCAACGATTTCTACGCGGCGAAGCAGGCCGAGTACCGAAAGAGCGGCAACTATCTGACCCGCAGTTTGGTCGAGCTGGCCAGCGTCGGGCAGAACACGTCGATATCCAGAATCAACGAGAAGCTGAAGGCGTTTCCTGTTTGGGACGCCAAGGCCATCGAGGCTCGTCACGGGCTGCTGATCACTTTGGCGCAGGATGTCTGGAAGACGTCGTCCATCGACGTCTGATCGGTAATCGCGGTCGATCCATACATGACGACATTGCCCGCCGATGACGCGCTGCCGACGCAGCAACGTGAGGTTCAGCGATTGCTGGGGCGCTGCCTGCTGCGTCTGCAGCAGTACGAGAAGTTGATGAAAGCCATCGTGGCCCACCACGAAATCTCGGCTGTTGGATCACCGTTGGCGTCGAATCAGGAGCAGCGCATCGCGGATGCCGCTAGCAAAACGCTGGGCACCTTGGTCAGCACACTCCTCGGTTCGTATGTCACCACCGACGAGGTGGAGGATGCTTCCGAGCCCGATGCACGCGACGACATCATCTCGTTCAAGGTAAAGATGAGCCTGCGCATGTCGGCCGAGGATTACGACAGGACGCAGAATGACTTGAAGGAACTGGTGCTGCTACGGAACAACCTGGTGCACCGTTTCATCGACCAGCACGACCTTTGGAGCCTTGACGGATGCCGTGGCGCGCATGACACCCTGACGGTCGCCTACGGTCGCATCGATCAGCGCTTCGAGCAACTGCGGGGCTGGGCCGAGCACATGGATCAGGCCCGACGTTTGGCGGCGGAATTCGCCCAGTCCGATGCCTTTCACGATCTGGTGATCCACGGCATCGCGCCGGATGGTTCGGTGGATTGGCCTGCCGCAGGGATCGTGCGCGCGCTGCGGGAAGCCACCGCTGAATTGGCCGTCGAGGGCTGGACGCCGGTTGCCTCGGCAGGACGCTGGATCGCAGAGCGGCTCCCTGAACACCTGCCCGCCAAGTACGGCTGCAGCAGTTGGCGGCAGGTCGTGCACGAATCTCGCCTGTTCGAGCTTCGATATCGTGATGCGGGCGGCCAGCGCGCGGCTTGGTATCGGCCCAAACAAGCATAGCGCCAGCCCCGCTCACACCCGCTAAATCACGTTACGCGAAGTGCCCTTGGCTTCTAGCATGAGCAGCGTTTTCCATCGGAACGCCTGCCATGACAGAACTCGAACCTATCTCCATTTCCCCGCCTTCCGACCGCCCACGGCACGCGCATCAGGAAATCGCCGATCTGTTGGCCGCCGCGCTACTGCGTCTGCGCGCGCGACCGTCCAGCCACACCATCGAAAACAGCGAGTGCGTTCGCCTTGGCTTCTCCAGCCAACAGCGCGTGAATGCGAACCCCGATCACCACCACGGAGTTCGCCCATGACGGCACACGCACCATCCACCACCACATCGGTCGCCCACCAGGTCGCCGGACTTCCCCATCTCTCGATGGATGATCTCTGGAAACTGTGGGACGAGCATTTCGACGAGCGGCCCGGCCACCATCATCGCGGCTGGCTGGAGAGCCGACTGGCCTACCGGATTCAGGAGCGCGCCTTCGGCGGCCTGAAGCCGTCGCTGCGCAAGAAGCTCGAGGAAGTCGGCGAAACCGGCATCCTGCCCAAGCAACTGCGCGGCGACAGCCAGCGCTTGCTGCCCGGAACCATCCTCACGCGCATCTACGACGACATCGAGCATCGCGTGCTGGTGCGCGGCTCGAACGACTTCGAATATCAGGGGCGACGCTTCAAGAGCCTGTCCGCGATTGCGGGCCACATCACCGGCAGCCACTGGTCCGGCCCGGTGTTCTTCGGCCTCAAATCGCCCGCATCGAAAAAGGTGACGGCATGAGTTCGCAGCGCGCCAACCCACTGCCGACGGTCACGCCGAAGAAGCGTTGCGCCGTCTACACCCGCAAATCCACCGACGAAGGGCTGGATCAGGAATACAACAGTCTCGAAGCGCAGCGCGACGCGGGCCTCGCCTTCATCGCCAGTCAGCGACACGAAGGCTGGATCGCCGTCGGCGACGGCTACGACGACGGCGGCTACTCCGGCGGCAACATGGATCGTCCCGCCTTGCGCCGCCTGATGGTCGACATCGAGGCCGGGAAGATCGACACCGTGGTCGTCTACAAGATCGACCGCCTGACGCGCAGCCTGCCGGACTTCGCCAAGCTGGTGGAAGTGTTCGACCGCAATGGCGTGTCCTTCGTAGCTGTCACCCAGCAGTTCAACACCACCACCTCGATGGGGCGGCTGACGCTCAACATCCTGCTGTCCTTCGCACAGTTCGAGCGCGAGGTCACCGGCGAGCGCATCCGCGACAAGATCGCCGCCAGCAAGGCCAAGGGCATGTGGATGGGCGGCGTTCCGCCTCTGGGCTACGACGTGGTGGAGCGCAAGCTCATCGTCAACACGCACGAGGCGGCGCTGGTGCGCGACATCTTCCGGCGTTACGGCGAACATGGCTCGGCGGCTCGGCTGGTGCGCGAACTGGACATCGAAGGCCACACCACCAAGGCGTGGCTGACGCAGTCCGGGCGGCAAAGACCGGGCCGCACCATCGATCAGCAGTACCTGTTTTCGATGCTGCGCAACCGTATCTATCTCGGCGAGATTTCCAACAACGGTCAGTGGTACACGGGCCAGCACGAGGCCATCGTCACCCCGGCACTGTGGGATGCCGTGCAGGCCTTCATCGAGCGGCGCAAGCAGGCTCCACGCGAGCACGCCGCCAAGCATCCGGCGCTGCTGGCGGGCCTGCTGTTCGCGCCCGACGGGCAGCGCATGCTGCACTCCTTCGTCAAAAAGAAGAACGGGCGGCAGTACCGCTACTACGTTCCCTACCTGCACAAGCGGCGCAATGCGGGTGCGAGCCTGTCGCCCGGTGCGTCCGACGTGGGTCATCTGCCCGCCGCCGAAATCGAGAACGCGGTGCTGGCGCAAATCCACGCGGCACTGTCGGCTCCGCAGATGCTGATCGCGGTCTGGCGCGCCTGCCAGCAACATCCCGCAGGTAGCACGCTCGACGAAGCGCAGGTGGTGGTGGCGATGCAGCGCATCGGCGACGTGTGGGCGCAGTTGTTCCCCGCCGAGCAGCAGCGCATCACGCGGCTGCTGATCGAGCGGGTGCAACTGCACGGGCACGGGCTGGACATCGTCTGGCGCGAGGACGGCTGGATCGGATTCGGTGCCGACATCGGCGCGCATCCGCTGGTCGAGGAATCCAGCGAGCAGGCCGAGGAAACGCTGGCATGAGCGCCGAGACCAATCCGCGCAAGCGCACCGTCCGCATCGAGGTCGGAGCCGACGCCCGCAGCTACGTCAGCGACGGCCAGCGCGTCACGCTGGTACCGCTGACGATCAAGCGCCGCCAGAACCGCAAACTGCTGATCCCGCCCGCGCCCGATGCCGCCACTGTGACGGGTGGCTTCGACGTGCCGATGATCAAGACGCTCGGCAAGGCGTTCTACTGGAAGCGGCTGATCGACGAAGGCGTCTATCCGACGACCGCCGACCTGGCGCGCGCGCTGAAACTGGAGCCAGGCTGGGCGGCCGAGGTGCTGCGCATGACCATGCTGGCACCGGACATCGTCGAGGCGATTTTCGAGGGCCGCCAGCCCCGGCATCTGAATCTGCACACGCTGCGTGGCCGCCAAGACCTGCTGCCTCGCGACTGGGGCGAGCAGCGTCGGCTGCTGGGCTTTCCTTCAGCTTGAGACTGGCGCTCAGCTGGCGCAACAACTACCTCTGCCACGCTCCTGGATTGGTGGGCACGGCACAGTGCCGTAGGAGCAATAGACGCAGCAGTCCCCGGGCTTGGGCTTGAGTATGGCGTGGCAGGCCTCGCACTCATAGAACCACTGGCAGGCATCGGTAGGCATGGTCTCGGTCTTGGTGTGACCGCACTCCGGACAAGTCAACGTCGATTCCAGAACGACGGCAGTCACTTCACGCTCCCGACCACCGTCGAGGGGTAGCCAGCATCCTGGGTCGCCCGCGTCAGCGCCTCTACATTCGCCCGCGCGTCGTCGAACGTCACGGTCGCCTGTCGTTTGTCGAGGTTCACGTCCGTCTTGGCCACGCCCGGCACCTTGCCGAGCGCCTTCTTGACCGTAATCGGGCAGGCGGCGCAGTTCATGCCCGGCACCGACAGGGTGACGGTCCTTGTCGCGGCGATGACTGGCACGCTCATGATCAGGGCGAGTGCCAGCGTCGGAAAGCCAAGCAGTCTCTTCATAAAACCTCCGTTCAGTAAAACCAGGGCGCGACCAGCGGGAAGCCGAGCGCCACGATCACCAGGGCGACCACGATCCCGAACAGCAGCTCGTAGCCGCGCCGAACCGACGGCACCGCGCAGGCCTGTCCGGGTTCGCACGCCGGGGCTTTCGCCCATATGCGTCGCCCGGCGAGGAACAACGCGACGAGGGCCGCGCCGATGAAGATCGGGCGGTAGGGTTCGAGGGCCGTCAGGTTGCTGATCCATGCCCCTGAGAAGCCCAGCGTGATCAGCACCAATGGCCCGAGGCAGCAGGTCGATGCGAGGATGGCCGAGACGAATCCGGCCGCGAGCGCCGCACGGCCGCCTCCGGTACTGCCTTGCGCAGTTGGGGTGTCTGGTTTCATGGAGTAAGCTTACTTCCGTACTTAAGTACGGAGTCAAGACCATGAACAGCACGCCCGAGATCGAGGCGATGACGATCGGCGCGCTGGCGCGCGCGGCTGGCGTCAATGTCGAAACCATCCGCTTCTACCAGCGCAAGGGGCTGTTGCCCGAACCAGATCGGCCGCAGGGAAGTATCCGCCGTTACGGCGCCGACGAGCTTGGCCGCGTCCGCTTCATCAAGTCGGCACAGCGGCTGGGCTTCAGTCTCGACGAGGTGTCCGAACTGCTCAAGCTCGAGGACGGATCGCACTGCGCCGAGGCGCGTGCGCAGGCTCAGCGCAAACTCGTTGACGTTCGCGAACGACTGGCTGATCTGCAGCGCATCGAAGCGGCGCTGTCCGAGCTCGTGCAGCGCTGCAATGCCATTCGCGGCCGGATGCGCTGCCCCTTGATCGCCGCCTTGCAGGCGGAGTGACGCACAGCCGTCCTTGACTGATCCTCGACCATGACGGCGGGCCTTGTGCCCGCCGTTTTCGTATCGGCGAGAACTTTGGCGAACCCGAAGTTCCCGCGTGGTTCGCCATTGCGTCCCTTAAAGGTTCGCCACCCGAAGTCTGGAATGACACCTGTTCCTCAACAACGCAACAGGAGCGTTCCATGCAGACAGCAGCAAGCACCATCCCCCGGTCGCCGCATCAGGCGATCAACAGCCTCTCGCCCGGCGACCGCCGGGTGCTCAACGAAAACGAACTTGCCCAGCGGTGGGGCGTCAGCCCCAAGACCCTGCAACGCTGGCGCAGCGAAGGTCGCGGCCCGCGCTACCTGAAGCTGTCCAAGCGCGTCGGCTATCCCGTGGACGCGGTCATCGAGTTCGAGCGCCAAGCGCTGCACGACTCGACGTCCGAGCGCGCGGCGGTCTGAGGAGCGATGCCATGAATGACATCACCCTCTTTCCCGCCGACATCGCCGCGATGTCCGTCGGCCAACTGGCCGCGTTGCCCGCCGTGCAGAAGGCCGAGATCGACAAGAACCTCGACGAGGCCCTCGACTGGCTCAAGAAGGCCCGCACCAAGTTCGACGCGGCGCTCGATGCCGCCTACGGCGAGCAGGCCCGCACGGCACTGCGCGATTCGGGCCGCGACTTCGGCACCGTGCACCTCGACGACGGCCAGCTGCGCATCAAGTTCGAGCTGCCCAAGAAGGTCAGTTGGGATCAGAAGCAACTGGCAGAAATCGCCGAGCGCATCGTGGCCTCGGGCGAGAAGGTCGAGGGCTACCTCGACATCAAGTTGTCCGTCTCTGAATCCCGCTTCACGAACTGGCCTCCGGCGCTACAGCAGCAGTTCGCCGCCGCTCGCACCGTGGATTCCGGCAAGCCGTCCTTCACCCTTTCTCTCGATTCGGAGCACTGATCATGAGCACCAGCCTCATCGCTTCGCTGCGCAAGCAGCTGCCGTCCATCTACGGCGAACACCTTCCCGACGACATCCGCTATCGCGATGCCGACGGCCATGACGTGGTCGTCGCGCTCGACGCGGCCACGGTGGACGAACTGGCCTTCGCCATCCAGACCGTCAACGCCGAAGCCCTGGCGCTCGGCCGCCGCCGCACCGCACTGGAGGAACTCCACACCGAGGCGCGCAAGCGCGCCGCGCGCGGGGCCGACCGCATCGTCGACGTCGCGTGGGAGGACTGATCATGAGCGCGATCATTCCCTTCCAGTTCGAGGCGCACGCCGTGCGCGTGCAGGTCGACGATGCTGGCCTGCCGTGGTTCAACGCCAGCGACGTCTGCGACGCATTGGAGATGGGCAACCCGTCTCAGGCGATCAAGTCGCACGTCGATGCCGATGACCTCCAGAAATTGGAGGTCATCGACAACCTCGGGCGCACGCAGCGCGCCAACCACGTCAACGAATCGGGCCTCTACGCCCTGATCCTCGGCAGCACCAAGGACGCCGCGAAACGCTTCAAACGCTGGGTGACCGGCGAGGTGCTGCCCGCGATCCGCAAGACCGGCGCGTATTCCGCCCCCGGCGCGCTGGCTTCCTTGCCCGCGCCGACCCACGACCGCGTGAGCGCGATCCTGCTGATCGGAGAGGCGGTCGCCAAGGTGCCGGGCGTCAAGACCGGCATTGCGATGGCGGCGACGTTGACCTGCATTCAGGAGAACACTGGCCTCACCACAGAGGTGCTGCGCCGCGCCCTTCCAGCCAAAAGCGCTGCCGCCAACGAGCCGATCTGCTCGCTCAACGCCACCCAGCTCGGCAAGCTGCTCAACCGCTCGGCCAAGGCCACGAACCAGTTGCTGGCATCACACGGCTTCCAGTTCCGCAACGACCGCGACGAATGGGAACTGACCGAGGCCGGGGAAGCATGGGCCGAGGCCATGCCGTACTCGCGCAACGGCCACAGCGGCTACCAGATTCTCTGGAATCCCGCCGTCGCCGAAGAGTTGAAGGAGGTGGCGTGATGGCCCTCCCGATCATCTCCGCGCAGCAGCGCATGGCCGAGCGCAAGGGCGTCAAGCTCCTAATGCTCGGTAAGTCCGGCATCGGCAAGACCACCCGGCTCAAAGACCTCGACCCGGCCACCACGCTGTTCCTCGACATCGAGGCGGGCGACCTGGCCGTGGCCGACTGGCCCGGCGACACCATCCGTCCGGCGTCGTGGCCGGAGTCGCGCGACTTCTTCGTGTTCCTCGCCGGGCCGGATCGCTCGCTGCCGCCGGACGCCGCGTTCTCGCAGGCGCACTACGACCACGTCATCGAGAAGTTCGGCGATCCGGCACAGCTCGAACGCTACCAGACCTTCTTCCTCGACTCGATCACGCAGCTCTCGCGCCAGTGCTTCGCGTGGTGCAAGACGCAACCGGGCGCGGTCAGCGACCGAACCGGCAAGCCCGACATGCGCGGTGCCTACGGCCTGCTCGGTCAGGAGATGGTCAGCGCCTTGACCCACCTGCAACACGCGCGCGGCAAGAACGTGGTGTTCGTCGCCATCCTCGACGAGCGGCTCGACGACTACAACCGCAAGGTGTTCGTGCCGCAGATCGAGGGCAGCAAGACCAGCCTCGAACTGCCCGGCATCGTCGACGAGGTCGTGACGCTGGCCGAGATCAAGGCCGAGGACGGCAGCGCCTACCGCGCCTTCGTCACCCACACCGTCAATCCCTACGGCTACCCGGCAAAAGACCGCAGCGGTCGTCTCGAACTGCTCGAACCGCCGGACCTGAGCGCGCTGATCGCCAAGTGCGCGGGCGCAGCCATGTCCGCAAGCGCCGCCGCCCATTCCGCCATTCCCGCATCTCACGAATCTCAGGAGTAATCGCCATGACCACGCAGAACTGGAACGACTTCAACGACGCCGAACAGCAACAGGGCTTCGACCTCATCCCCAAGGGCACGCTGGTGCCTGTGCGCATGACCATCAAGCCCGGTGGCCACGACGATCCGGCCCAGGGATGGGGCGGCGGCTACGCCACCGAATCCTTCGAGACCGGCGCGATCTACCTCGCCGCCGAGTTCGTCGTCACCGGCGGCGAGCATGCCAAACGCAAGATGTGGTCGAACATCGGCCTGCACTCGAAGAAGGGCCCGACCTGGGGCCAGATGGGGCGCAGCTTCATCCGCGCCGTGCTCAACAGCGCGCGCAACGTCCATCCGCAGGACAACAGCCCGCAAGCCGCCGCCGCGCGCCGCATCCAGGGCTTCCACGAACTGGATGGCATCGAGTTCGTCGCCCGCGTGGACGTCGAGAAGGACGCCAAGGGTCTGGATCGCAACGTCGTCAAGCTCGCGGTCGAACCCGACCACCCCGAGTACGCCAAGCTCATGGGCGTGCCGCCCAAGGCCAAGACCGGTGGCGGCACCTCGGGCGCTCCGGCCACCGTGAGCGCATCGGCCCCGTATGCCGCACCCGCCGCGCCGCGGCGCGCGCCGGCGACCGGCAAGCCTGCCTGGGCGCAGTGAGGGAGGCCGATGAAATGCTGGGTCTGCAAACGACAGGCGCGCGGCTACGGCCACACCGATGGCCGGTTCAAGACCGCCGAACCGCGCCGCTACGTGATCGACTGGGTGTTCTGCTCGCGCCGCTGTCAGGACGCCTTCCACATGCTCTACGGCAACTGGATGCGCGCGAAGGAAGGCCGCATCGACAAGACGGAGGTCGCCATGATCGATCCGTCTGATATCGAACTGGCCGCGATGCGAAAGTGCCTCAAGGCCTTCGGCGAGGCGGCGGGCGAGATCGGCTTCGGCAAGCCCCTGGGTGACTACGCGGAGGCCGAGGCAATGCGCGTCATCGACGCCATCGTCACCTGCTACACGGAAGCGATGGTCGAACACCACGAGGCAACCAAGTTCCCGCCCGTGCGCGGCATGGTTCCGACGCCCGACCCGATGGCCAATCCCTTCGCCGATCTGGAGGACGACCTTCCCTGGGAAGAACCGAAAGGGAGGAAGCCATGATGGATTTCAATTCCTCGTCCAGCCTGTCCGGCCAGATCACGGCACTGGTCGATCTCGGCATGCAACGCGTCCGCGCGCAGCAGCCCGCGCGCGACTACCTCGGTGCGTCGCGTCTGGGCGCGGCGTGCGAGCGCGCCTTGCAGTTCGAGTACGCCAAGGCTCCGGTCGATCATGGGCGCGACACCGAAGGCCGGATGCTGCGCATCTTCGAGCGTGGCCACGTCATGGAGGACTGCATGGTGGCGTGGCTGCGCGACGCGGGCTTCGACCTGCGCACGCGTAAGCCCGACGGCGGGCAGTTCGGCTTCTCCGACGCGCATGGTCGGCTGCGCGGTCACGTCGATGGCGTGATCGTCGGCGGGCCGGAGGGCTTCCGCTACCCCGCGCTGTGGGAGAACAAAGCCTTAAGCGCGAAGTCGTGGCGCGAGCTGGAGGCGAAAGGCCTCGCGGTCGCCAAGCCGGTGTACGCGGCGCAGGTCGCGCTGTATCAGGCGCACCTGCAACTGCATGAACACCCGGCGCTGTTCACCGCGATCAACGCCGACTCGATGGAGATCTACGTCGAGTTGGTGCCCTTCGACGCCGCGCTCGCACAGCGCATGACCGACCGTGCGGTCAAGGTCATCTCCGCGACCGAAGCCGGAGAACTACTGCCACGAGGCTTCAACGACGCCACCCACTTCGAGTGCCGCATGTGCGCGTGGCAAGACCGCTGCTGGAGGACACCGGCATGAGCCAATCCCCGATGAACCAGTTGCTCGGAGAGCAACTGATCGACGTGCGCCAGGCCGCGCTGATGTTCAACCTGCCGTCGTACTGGCTCTCCCAAGCCAAGGAACGCAAGGCACGCCGCATCCCGCACTACCGTGTCGGCAAGCTCGTTCGCTTCAAGCCTGCGGAGCTGGAAGCGTGGATCGTCGCGCAGCAGCCCGGCGAGGAGGCTGTGGATGCTTGATTTCAACGACACGCAGACGCCCGTTCCTCGTGACCTCGATGCCGAACGCGAAGCGATCCGCGTCGAACTACTCGTCCGGCTGGAATCGGTGCTGGCCGCGCTGTTCCCGGCAGGCAAGAAGCGCGGTGGCAAGTTCCTCGTCGGTGACGTCCTCGGTAGTCCGGGCGACAGCCTGGAGATCGTGCTCACCGGCGACAAGGCGGGCCTGTGGACGGATCGCGCCACGGGCGACGGCGGCGACATCTTCACGCTGATCGCCGCGCACCTCGGCATCGATGCCCACACCGACTTCCCGCGCGTGCTCGATGCGGCGACCGAACTGCTGGGACGCGCTCCGGCGGCACCGGCGCGCAAATCGAAAAAGGAAGCCCCCGTCGACGACCTCGGCCCGGCCACCGCGAAGTGGGACTACCTCGACGCCTCCGGCAAGCTGATCGCGGTCGTCTACCGCTACGACCCGCCCGGACGCAAGAAGGAGTTCCGCCCGTGGGACGCGCGCCGTCGCAAGATGGCTCCGCCCGACCCGCGACCCCTCTACAACCAGCCGGGCATGACCAGCGCCGCGCAGGTGATCTTGGCCGAAGGCGAGAAATGCGCACAGGCGCTGATCGACGCGGGCGTCGTCGCCACGACCGCAATGCACGGCGCGAACGCGCCGGTCGAGAAAACCGACTGGTCGCCGCTGGCGGGCAAGGCCGTGCTGGTCTGGCCCGACCGCGACAAACCGGGCTGGGAGTACGCGACGCAGGCGGCGCAGGCCATCCTGTCGGCGGGCGCGAAGACCTGCCACATCTTGTACCCGCCCGAGGAAGCGGCGGACGGCTGGGACGCGGCGGACGCCGTGACGGAGGGCTTTGACGTCGCGGCCTTCCTCACCCACGGCCCGCGTCTCCAGATGCACGACGTCGCCGACGACGCCGAGCCGGTGGTCAGCAGCGACGAATCGGTGTGGGGCACGGAGGATGCGCTGGCGTTGGCCTTCACGCGGCGCTACCACCGCGACTGGCGCTACGTCGCCGCGTGGGGCCGCTGGCTGGTGTGGGACGGGCACCGCTGGCGCACCGAGGACACGCTGGCGGCCACCGACCTGATCCGCATCGTCTGCCGTCATGCCGCCGTCCACGCCGACAACCCGAAGATCGCCGCCAAGCTGGCGAGCTCGGGCACGGTGGGCGGCGTGGAACGGCTGGCGCGCGCGGATCGCAGACACGCGGCAACTACCGCCGAATGGGATGCCGATCCGTGGATGCTCAACACGCCCGGCGGCGTGGTTGATCTCAAGACCGGCAGGCAGCGTCCGCACGACCGCGCCGATCGGATGACCAAGATCACCACGGCCACGCCGGGTGGGGACTGTCCAATCTGGCGGCAGTTCCTGGTGGAGATCACCGGCGGCGACGCCGAGCTGCAAGCCTACCTGCAACGGATGGCGGGCTACGCGCTCACCGGCTCGACGCAGGAGCATGCGCTGTTCTTCCTGTACGGCACGGGCGCGAACGGCAAGTCGGTGTTCGTCAACACGTTGGCCACGATCCTCGGCGACTACGCGACCAACGCGCCGATGGACACGTTCATGGAGACGCGCACCGACCGGCACCCGACCGACATGGCGGGCTTGCGCGGCGCGCGCTTCGTGTCTGCCATCGAAACCGAGCAAGGGCGGCGCTGGGCCGAATCGAAGGTCAAGAACCTCACCGGCGGTGACAAGATCTCCGCGCGCTTCATGCGGCAGGACTTCTTCGAATTCTTCCCGCAGTTCAAGCTGGTCGTGGCGGGCAACCACAAGCCCGCCATCCGCAACATCGATGAAGCGATGAAGCGGCGGCTGCACCTGATCCCGTTCACGATCACCGTGCCGCCCGAGCGCCGCGACAAGCATCTCCAGCAGAAGCTCTTGGCCGAGCGCGACGGCATCTTGGCCTGGGCGGTTCAGGGCTGTCTGGACTGGCAGCGTCTGGGTCGGCTCGATCCGCCGCAGCAGGTGCTCGAAGCGACCGAGGAGTATTTCGAGGCCGAGGACGCACTGGGCCGCTGGCTCGACGAACGCTGCGTGCGCGAGGCCAACGCGAAGTCGCTGACCGCCGAACTGTTCAACGACTGGAAGCAATGGGCCGATTCCGCTGGCGAGTTCATCGGCTCGCAGAAGCGGTTCTCCGATCTGCTCATCACCCGTGGCGTCGAGAAGTGGCGCAACACGGCGGGCCTACGCGGCTTCCGTGGTGTCGGCCTCAAGCATCCGCCCACGGCCGCTTACACCCCTTATGCCGACAACTGACCACCATGCCGACACACCCGACTGACGGATTTGACGGACTACGTCGTAACTCCTACGCGCGCGTGCGCGCACACGCACCTCATGGGGAGTTTCGATGTGATCCGTCCGATCCGTCAGTCCGAATCGAAACAAGGACTGCAACCATGACCACGACCATCCTCGCCCTCGACTTGGGCACCACCACCGGCTGGGCGCTGCGCGGCAGCGACGGCAACATCACCAGCGGCAGCGAGAGCTTCCGGCCGCAACGCTTCGAAGGCGGCGGCATGCGCTTCCTGCGCTTCAAGCGTTGGCTCACGGAACTGAAGGCCGTGACCGGCGGCATCGACGCGCTGCACTTCGAGGAGGTGCGCCGCCACGTCTCGACCGATGCGGCGCACGCCTACGGCGGCTTCCTCGCCACGCTCACGGCGTGGTGCGAGCACCACCAGATCCCGTACCAGGGCGTGCCGGTCGGCACGATCAAGAAGCACGCCACGGGCAAAGGCAACGCAGGCAAGGACGAGGTGATAGCGGCGATCCGCGCGCGCGGCCACGCGCCGTCCGACGACAACGAAGCCGACGCACTGGCGCTGCTGCACTGGGCCATCGCACAACACGATCTGGAACAGGAGGCATGAGATGAAGATTCCCACGCCCACCTATCGCTGCCCGCTGGGTCGCCTGCAACCCGAGACCGCCGACCTCGAAGCGGTGAAGCAACGCGGCTGGCGCGACCAGCACATCCTCGTCGTCAACGCAGCCGACGAACGCCTCGACTTCATCGAGCGCGAGTTCGTCCGGCGCATCGGCGAACGCCTCTACGGAGGGGCACGTCATGGCTGACCGTCGCGCTGCTTGGACAATCGAAGACGTGGCCGCGCGCTTCGAGGAGGCAGCCAGCACCGGACGACGCCTGCCGCCCGTGCGCGTGCAGGGCTACTTCAACACCTGGCCGATCATCGTGCGCAAAGAGTGGGAAGCCTTCGCGGCCGACGAGACGGTCTATCGACCGTTCCCGCCCAGCCCGGACGCCATCGAGCGGATGCTGGAGACGATGAAGTGGGTGCAGTGGCTGGAGGTCGAGCAACGGCACCTCGTGTGGATGCGGGCCAAGCGCTACGGCTGGCGCGACATCACCATCCGCTTCGCCTGCGACCGCACGACGGCCTGGCGGCGCTGGCAGCGCGCCTTGCAGACGGTCGCCGACCAGCTCAACGGCGTCGTCACCGCGTAGGGTTTTGGCGTGATTTGGCGCGCATGGTCGGCAATGCACGGGCATCGGCGGCAGTGAGCGGTTTTTGACCCTGCAACAGATTCGCCGATCCGGGGGTAGTATTTCAGCTATCTTCTGGACAGCGGTGACGGCGCGGCGAGCGGCCCAAGGCAAAAGGGGTCCTTCCTTCCCGAATCGCAATGCGGAGGGCGCGAGCGCGGCGCTTTCCTAGCGTCAGAGTGCGAACCGAGGTTCGCACGGTTCGCAGGTTCGCACCCCGTTCAGTTCGCACTTCACACTCCAACCCGCCCACGGCATCGTCCGTCGGCGGGTTTCGTTTTTGGCTGCGCCGAAACGGCGCTGCGCTTGTTTTCTGGAACCCACACCCTTGAATCCTTTGAACGTCGAGTACCGCAAGGTCGAGACGCTGATCCCCTACGCCCGCAACCCGCGCACGCACGCCGAGGCGCAGATCGCCAAGATCGCGGCCAGCATCGTCGAGTACGGCTGGACGAATCCGATCCTGGTCGATGGCGGCAACGGCATCATCGCGGGCCACGGGCGTCTTGCCGCCGCGCACAAGCTCGGCTTGGCCGAGGTGCCGGTGATCGAACTGGCACACCTGAGCACGGCGCAAAAGCGCGCCTACGTCATCGCCGACAACCGGCTGGCGCTGGATGCGGGCTGGGACGAGGAAATGCTGGCGCTGGAACTGGCCGAGCTGTCCGAGGCCGGATACGAGCTGGCGCTCACCGGCTTCGAGGACGCCGAGCTGCGAGACCTGCTGGCAAGCGCCGAAGTCTCGGACGCGGGCGAACAACAGGACGACGCGGCGGACGACGCCGACGACGTGCCCGATGCTCCGGCCACGCCGGTGTCCCGCGTGGGCGACGTCTGGGCCATCGGCGCGCATCGCCTGATCTGCGGCGATGCCGCCGATGCCGACGTGGTCGCCACGCTGATGGCGGGCGAGCGAGCGGCGCTGTGCTTCACCTCGCCGCCCTACGGCAACCAGCGCGACTACACCACCGGCGGCATCGCCGATTGGGATGCGTTGATGCGCGGCGTGTTCGCTCAGTTGCCGATGGCGGGCGACGGCCAGGTGCTGATCAACCTCGGCCTGATCCACCGCGACAACGAGTTCGTCCCGTATTGGGAAGCGTGGATTGATTGGATGCGGACGAAGGGTTGGCGGCGCTTCGGCTGGTATGTCTGGGATCAGGGGCCGGGAATGCCCGGCGACTGGCAGGGCCGCTTCGCGCCCAGCTTCGAGTTCGTGTTCCATTTCAATCGCGCCAGCCGCAAGCCCAACAAGATCGTGCCCTGCAAGTTCGCCGGGCAGGAAACGCACTTGCGCGCCGACGGCTCATCCACCGCGATGCGTGGCAAGGATGGCGAAGTCAACGGCTGGACGCACGCGGGCCAGCCGACGCAGGACATGCGCATTCCTGATTCGGTGATCCGCGTGATGCGCCACAAGGGCAAGATCGGCGAAGGCATCGACCATCCCGCCGTGTTCCCGGTGGCGCTGCCGCAGTTCGTCATCGAGGCGTTCAGCAACATCGGTGATCTGGTGTTCGAGCCGTTCGGCGGCAGCGGCAGCACGATGCTGGCCGCGCAGCGCACCGGGCGCGTCTGCCGCTCGGTCGAGATCGCGCCGGAGTACGTCGATGTCGCCATCCGGCGCTTCCGGCAGAACCATCCCGAAGTCGCCGTCACGCTGCTGGCCACGGGTCAGACCTTCGACGAGGTCGAGGGCGAGCGCATCGAGGAGGTTGCGGCATGACCAGCTCGTGGCTCGCCGACAAGATCGAGCAGTGGCCGACCGCCAAGCTCGTGCCCTATGCACGCAATGCGCGCACACACAGCGACGCGCAGGTGGCGCAGATCGCCGCCAGCATCGCCGAGTTCGGCTTCACCAACCCCATCCTCGCGGGCAGCGACGGCGTGATCGTCGCCGGTCATGGGCGGCTCGCTGCCGCGCAGAAACTCGGCCTCGAAATGGTGCCGGTGGTCGTGCTCGATCATCTGACGCCGACACAGCGCCGCGCGCTGGTGATCGCGGACAACCGCATCGCCGAGAACGCCGGGTGGGACGATGAACTGCTGCGCGTCGAGCTGGAAGCCTTGCAAGACGAAGGCTTCGACCTCGACCTGACCGGCTTTGACGCCGACGCGCTGGCCGACTTGCTGACGGGCGATGAACCGGATGGCGAAGGCGAAACCGATGACGATGCGGTGCCCGAGGTCAGCGAGACGCCGGTCTCGCGCCGGGGCGACGTCTGGCTGCTCGGCGGCCATCGACTGCTATGCGGCGACGCCACCGTGGCCGCCAGCTACCGCACCTTGCTCGACGGCGAGCCGGTGGACATGGTGTTCACCGATCCACCGTACAACGTGAACTACGCCAACAGCGCGAAGGACAAGCTGCGCGGCAAGGATCGCGCGATCTTGAACGACAACCTGGGCGATGGTTTCTACGACTTTCTGCTGGCGGCGCTGACGCCGACCATCGCCCACTGTCGTGGCGCGATCTACGTTGCGATGTCATCCAGCGAACTGGACACGCTGCAATCGGCCTTCCGCGTGGCGGGCGGCCACTGGTCGACCTTCATCATCTGGGCGAAGAACACCTTCACGCTCGGTCGCGCCGACTACCAGCGGCAGTACGAGCCGATCCTGTACGGATGGCCCGAGGGCGGCGAACGCCACTGGTGTGGCGACCGCGACCAGGGCGACGTGTGGCAGATCAAGAAGCCGCAGAAGAACGACCTGCACCCGACGATGAAGCCGGTGGAGCTGGTCGAGCGCGCGATCCGAAATTCGAGCCGCCCTGGCAACGTGGTGCTCGATCCCTTCGGCGGCTCAGGCACGACGCTGATCGCCGCCGAGAAATCGGGACGGCTGGCGCGGCTGATCGAGCTCGACCCGAAGTACGTCGATGTGATCGTGCGCCGCTGGCAGGACTGGACCGGACAACAAGCCACCCGCGAATCCGATGGGGTGGCGTTCGACGATCTGTCAGGACTCGGGGAAACTCGGGTAGAGGTCGCCGCTGCTGATATCGGCAACGTAAGTGACGTTGCGGAACTCGTCGGCGTGGTCGGCAAGGATGACGCCGCCGACTGACTTGATTGCCACCCCGTACTTGCGGGTGAGCGCGGTCAATTCGGCGACGAACTCGTCGTAGTTGGCTTCGATGGTCAGGTTGGTGGTGACTGCGGCCATGTCGCTCTCCTCAGGCGGCGAGTTCTTCTTCGACGATCTCGCAGTGAATCACGAAGCCCGTCAGGTAAGGCAGGCCGCGCGGGATGCCGTAGTCTTTGCTGGTCTGGCGTCCGATCTTCCAGCCCATCCACTGCTCGGTGGCGGCGTGGATCGCGTCCGCCAGGGCGCGACCGGCGTGCATCTGGTTCAGGACATCGTCCGCGAAGTGGCGTCCGTGCCGGCTGTCGAGGAAGGCCCGGACTGAGTCGAGGGGCTGGTGCGTGGCATCCGAGATCGCGGTCATCGCCGTCGGCCAGGCTGCGGTGGCGTTCTCGTTCATCGTGCCCCAAAAGCCCCAGGCGTCGTTGCGGGTGGCGGGGATATGGTTGGTGTTGTCCATCGTGGGCTCCTTGTGGTTGATCGTTGCGACACCCGTAGTAACGCGCTGTTCGATTGAGAAGCCAAGCTGTTCTCGGCTTCTTTCTCGATCTTTTCGATTACCCGAGGCGGGCCACGTAGCGGGCGTAATCGCCGCCCTCCGGGTTGACGTACAGATAGGGGCGACCCGGCGCCTTGACCTCCACGCAGAGGTAGCCGTCGCCCGCACCGCCGCCTTTGCCGCGTAGCCAATCGCGCGATACCAACAGGCTGCTGGCAAAGGCGTCGAACTCGGCCGGGGTCAGTTCCTTGGTCTCCGTGATGTAGATCTTGGTCTGCCCCTGGCCGCCGACTTCGCCAAGATCGGCAGGCTTGCGCGCGAACGGCAGGCGGATGCTCAACTCCTCGACCTCGATGGCGTTGTCGCCGATTTGGAGAGTGCGAGGGGTGCGTTCGAGGGTGATGGTCATGGTGCTCATGGGCTGTTCTCCTTGGGATGCGTCGTCAATCACGACACCAGCATGAACGCGCTGTTCGCCTGGGAAGCCAAGCGTTTTCAAGGGTGGTGGCAATGGATTATTCGGGGGTGCAGGCAGTGCCCGCACCCCAGCGCTGATCACGCAATCCGATACACGCGCTCGCCGCCCTCGGCCTTGTCCGAGACGATGGCGAGTCCGAGTTTTTTCTTGAAGGCCCCGGCGAAGGTGCCGCGCACCGTGTGCGCCTGCCAGCCGGTGGTCTCGCAGATCTGGCGGATGGTCGCGCCCTCGGGGCGCTTGAGCATCCGGATGACCTCGGCCTGCTTGCTGTTCTCGCGGGTGCGCGGCGTGGCCTTGGCCTCCTGCTTCCACGTGGCTTCGGCGGCAGCGACGTCCTGCTCCAGTTCGGCATCGAACTCGGGCGTCGGCTGCTGGACGCCGGGGCGCGGCATGCCCAGCGCGTCGTAACCCTCGGCGGCAATGCGCCAGCCCTCGCCGTCGGGCGTGATGAGGGCGCGGTTGAACATGCCTTCCAGCACCTTCTTGCGCGCGCCGCCTTTGACGTTGTCGGGGAACCACTCGATCTTGCCGTCGCTGGAGTGAATGGCCTTGGCGAGGATGGCGTGCTGGGCCGGGGTCAGTTGGATGGTGCTCATGGTCTGCTCCTTTGCAGTGGTTGATCGGGATCGTGATGAACGCGCTGTTCGCCGGTGAAGCCAAGCTCTTTCTGCTTCAACGCCTGCGCAGCGACGAGATGCCTGCTTCGGCCAGTTCAAGGGCGGCGGCATGGAACGCGGCTTCCGCGAGCCAGGGCGCGTCCCGAGCGTCATCCAGGAGTTGATCGATTACCGCCTTGGCTCGTGCGCGCATCGAAGCGCATGCGGCTTCGAGGTCGGCATTGCTGGCGGTAGCCACCTCGTTGCGGCAGGCGCGCACCAAGACCGTCATGGCGGCTTCGGCGAGCTTGACTGCAAGGGTGTCGAGGGATGGGTTGTTCATCGTTTGTCCTTTCGACGTGATTGATGGCGTGACGTGATGAACGCGCTGTTCCCGATGGAAGCCAAGCTCTTTCTCGACGAAGGACGAACACATGATTGAAGGTGCCGATGGGAATCTCGATTCGCGCCTACGCGCGTCACCGTGGCGTTTCCGACGCGGCGGTGCGCAAGGCCATCGCCGCCGGGCGCATCACGCCAGAAGCGGACGGAACCCTTGACCCGCAGCGCGCCGACGCCGAGTGGGCGCGCAACACAGAAGCGCCACGCACCGGCACGCGCGCTCGCGCCGTTAAGGCTGCGGTGCCGCCGGAAACCGCCACCGTCGCGCCTGTGGGCGACGGTCAGGCCGCCTTGCCCACCGGCGGTGCGTCGCTGCTGCAAGCGCGCACTGTCAACGAGGTGGTCAAGGCCCAGACGAACAAGGTGCGGCTGGCCCGCCTCAAGGGCGAGCTGGTCGACCGCAACCAGGCCATCGCCCACGTCTTCAAGCTGGCGCGCGCCGAGCGCGATGCGTGGCTGAACTGGCCCGCGCGTATCTCGGCGCAGATGGCGGCGCGGCTGGCGGTCGATCCGCACACGATGCACGTCGCGCTGGAAGCCGCCGTGCGCGAGCACTTGCAGGAATTGGGCGATCTGCGCCCGCGCGTGGACTGATCGGGAACTGATGGACGTCGACTACGAAGGTGCTGCCGAAATCGAACGTGCGTGGCGCGAAGGCTTGACGCCCGATCCGCTGCTCACCGTGTCGGAATGGTCGGATCGGCACCGGATGCTTTCCAGCAAGGCGTCCGCCGAGCCGGGCCGCTGGCGCACCAGCCGCACGCCATACCTGAAGGCCATCATGGATTGCCTGTCGCCGACCTCGCCGGTCGAGCGCGTGGTGTTCATGAAGGCCGCCCAGCTCGGCGCGACCGAAATGGGATCGAACTGGATCGGCTACGTGATTCATCACGCGCCGGGGCCGATGATGGCCGTGTGGCCGACGGTGGAGATGGCCAAGCGCAACTCCAAGCAGCGGATCGACCCGCTGATCGAGGAATC
>OFTY01000323.1_pt1 | contig 40837 bp, 34 predicted proteins | sample 1775061 | NCBI WGS metagenome assembly OFTY01 (sample SAMN08195773, study PRJEB24354) | sludge metagenome | isolation source: sludge from phenol fed wastewater aerobic bioreactor B | place: India: Nagpur | collected 2016-09-16 | reverse complement strand
CATCATCCTCTGCGGAGGTAATGTAGTGCAACTCCCCGGCCGTTGCGCCAACGGGTGGTTCATCGAGCCGACCGTGATCGAAGGTCCGGGCCCTGATAGTATGACCAACCAGGAAGAGATATTCGGGCCTGTCGTAACGCTGCAATCATTCCAGACAGAAGAAGAAGCCCTGCAACTGGCGAATGCCACACAATACGGGCTGGCTGCCTCCATCTGGACGCAGGATATCAGTCGCGCCCACCGCATTGGAGCTGCCGTTCAATCCGGCATCATCTGGGTCAACTGCTGGTTGCTCCGTGATCTTCGTACACCCTTTGGCGGTATGAAGAACAGTGGCGTTGGCAGGGAAGGAGGTTGGGAGGCATTGAGGTTCTTTACGGAGGCGAAGAATATTTGTGTAGAGTTATAATTTTTTTTACCACGAAGGCACAAAGGCACGAAGGGAAAGGGGATAAGGATTGGGAAGCTGAGATGACTAAATTGATTAGTGCTTGTCGATGGTAATAAAAAATAGTGTTGTTTGCTTGAGAAAATGGTAATCGATACAGGTTCGGACAAATAAAGGCACTAAGGGACGCCGTATGAAGCAGACTATATTCTTCTTTACTTTTCCTTCGTGTCTTCGTGCCTTCGTGGCCCACAACCCTTCGTGGTAAAAAAGAAAAAGGCTGGAAACTTCTTAAAATTTGTTTTATGAAACAAACTGAGAAAGAAGAATTTCTGGCAAAAGAAATAGTTGATTGCGCCTTTAAGGTCCACAAACAACTGGGACCAGGATTATTAGAAAAAGTGTATGAACGCTGTTTTTGCCATGAGCTTTCCAAGAAAGGCATCCCTTTTCGCAAACAGGTAAATGTACCTATTGTGTATGATGGGTTGATAATAGATGAAGGCCTGCGATTAGATGTTTTGGTAGATGAATTAGTGATCTGTGAACTTAAAGCAAGACATGAACTGAGCCCGGTATGGTCATCACAATTGATCAGTTATCTGCGACTGACCAAATTAAGGCTTGGGTTTCTGATCAATTTCAATGTTGACCTCATTAAATATGGTATTCAGAGATTCAGGGTTTGATATTTTTTTTACCACGAAGGCACAAAGGCACGAAGGGAAAGGGGATAAGGATTGGGAAGCAGAGATGATTGAAATGATTGGTGCTTAGCGATGATAATAAAAAATAGTGTTGTTGCTTGAGAGAATGGCAATCGATACAGGTTCGGACAGATAAAGGCACGAAGGGAAAGGGGATAAGGATTGGGAAGCGGAGATGATTGAAATGATTGGTGCTTAGCGATGATAATGAAAAATAGTGTTATTTGCTTGAGAGAATGGCAATCGATACAGGTTCGGACAGATAAAGGCATAAAGGAAAGGATTGTAAGAGAAAGATTTTAGAAAAGTAAGATATTGGAAGAGTAAGATCTTGGAAAAGTAAGGTCTTGGAAGAAAGTATTAGGGCTGTTAATAGTTGAACGAATGACCGCAATCAGGGTCCAATTCATCGAACCTTTGTGCCTTGATGATATGAATGACATGCTGCTAAAAACATAATTGAAACCAATAAATAAACGATAATTGCCACACTTGATCAGGGCTCAGGAATAAGTACCTTATTTTCTTTGTGCCTTCGTGTCTTCGTGGCCCACCATTCAAAAAAGAATCATGCCTAACCAACCAATTACCACCTCCAAAGCAGCCACTCCATTAGGCGCATATCCTCATGCGAGAAGGGTAGGGAACCTGCTTTTCCTTTCAGGTATCGGGCCCAGGAATCCGAAAGATAATTCCATCCCGGGACTGGAGCTGGATGCCGACGGCAATATCGTGAAATATGATTTCGAAGCGGAATGCCATGCCGTGTTCGCCAACGTGAAAGCCGTACTGGAAGCCAGCGGCAGCAGTTGGGACAAAATGGTCGACGTTACCGTCTTTCTCACCAACATGAAAAAAGATTTTCCGGCATACAACAAGATCTACAGTGAATATTTCAGCCATGTGCAGGCCTGTCGCACCACAGTAGAAGTAAAAAGCCTGCCTACACCCATTTCGATCGAACTAAAAGTAATCGCTACCATAGACTGAACCCGAATCTGTACTTAATAAAACAGAATGATGCGCCCTCAATCCTAACGACCAACAACCAACGACAAACATTCTTCAACCTCTTTGAAAATAATGAACTACCAAAACACCCTTGACTTCGCCCGGCAACAGGATAATATCGATCCCTTGAAACATTTCCGCCAACGTTTCTTTATCCCCCTGGTGGATGGAAAAGAATCGATCTATTTTAATGGCAACTCCCTCGGCCTTCAACCCAAAACAACTGCACAATATATCCAACAGGAACTGGACGATTGGGCCAGATACGGCGGGGAAGGGCATTTCCACGCAAAGAACCCCTGGGTCTCTTACCATGAGATCTTTCCTCAACAGCTTTCAAAAATTGTAGGGGCATTGCCTGAAGAAGTGGTGGTGATGAACCAGCTCACCGTGAACCTCCACCTGCTGATGGCCACATTCTATCAACCAACTAAAGATCGATATAAGATCCTCTGTGAAGCCAAAGCATTCCCGTCCGATCAATATGCATTGGAATCACAGGTAAGGTTTCATGGATACCGGCCGGAAGATGCGATCATAGAGGTCGCGCCGCGGGAAGGAGAAAATATCATTCGGACGGAAGACATCCTGCAACAAATAGAACAACACAAAGATTCACTGGCATTGGTGCTTTTCGGTGGGGTGAATTATTACAGTGGCCAGGTATTCGATATCGCGGGTATCACCGCCGCCGCCCATGCAGCCGGTATCTACGCAGGTTTCGACCTGGCCCATGCTACGGGAAATATCGCGCTGGAGCTTCACAACTGGGAGGTGGATTTTGCAAGCTGGTGCAGCTATAAATACCTCAATTCAGGCCCGGGTGGTGTATCCGGTGTCTTCATTCACGAACGCCATATCACCAACCGCTCCTTACCACGATTTGCAGGATGGTGGGGGCACAGGAAAGAATTAAGGTTCCTCATGGATAAAGGATTCGACCCCATCCCCACGGCAGAAGGGTGGCAATTGAGCAATGCGCCTATATTGCTGATGGCTGCGCATAAAGCCTCCCTCGATATATTCGATGAGGCCGGTATGCAGGACCTGGTAGCCAAATCAAAAAAAATGTCGGGGTACCTTCATTTTGTGTTGAACGAGATCAATCGACACTTATCCCGTAAGGTTGTTGAAGTGATCACGCCCGGCAAAGAAGCGGAACGCGGTTGCCAGGTATCATTGCTGATGCTGGAAAAAGGGAAGGAAGTATTCAATGCATTGATGAAGGCCGGTGTGATTGCCGACTGGCGCGAGCCCAATGTGATCCGCATCGCGCCTGTTCCATTGTATAACAGGTTCGAGGATGTATGGCAATTCGGAAAGATCATTGAAGAAGTGCTGGGCAATAAAAAATAAACCATGCAACAAAAGCAAATCACCATTATCGGCGCTGGCCTTGTAGGGTCGTTGTTGTCGATCTATCTTGCCAAACGCGGACATAAAGTGAAACTCTATGAACGCCGTCCCGATATGCGTTCCACCACCATCGCAGCAGGCCGTTCCATCAACCTGGCGCTGAGCGACAGGGGATTGCTGGCATTGGAAAAGGTTGGACTGGCCGATGCCATCCGCGATATCTCTATTCCCATGCACGGCCGCTACCTGCATCAACCCGATGGCGCCACTGCATTTCAGCCCTATGGCAGGGAAGGCCAATATATCAATTCCGTATCGAGAGGTACGCTGAACAAAAAGCTGATGGATCTCGCCGAAGAACATGGCATCGAAATTTATTTCAATCATAAATGCTCGCAGATCGACTGGCCCACCAATACTGTTTACTTCGAAACGGAAGCCGGTGAGCAGTCGGTACGATCAGACATTATCTTCGGGGCCGATGGCGCATTCTCCGCTGCACGCCTTCAACACCAGTTGCATGGTGACCGGTTCGACTACCACCAATTCTACATCGACTGCGGGTATAAAGAGCTCACGATCCCGCCAACAGCGTCGGGCGATTTCGCCATGCACGTGAACGCCCTCCATATCTGGCCCCGGAAAGAATTCATGCTGATCGCATTGCCCAATCTCGACAAGTCATTTACCTGTACCTTGTTCTTCCCGTTCGAAGGGGACCTCTCTTTCTCTAAACTGGATACGGAAGAGAAAGTGCGGTCATTTTTCGAAAGAACATTTCCCGACGCTGTGCCGCTGATGCCCGATTATATACACGAGTTCTTTCACAATCCGACCTCATCGCTCGTCACCGTAAAATGTTTTCCCTGGGTCAGAAGCGACCGCTTCGCATTGATCGGTGATGCGGCCCATGCCATCGTGCCTTTCTTCGGGCAGGGAATGAATTGCGGGTTCGAGGATTGCCGTATCCTGGATGAACTGGCCGGCATCCATGGGGACGACTGGCAGGCCATCCTCCGGGAATTCCAGCATACGCGCAAGCCCGATGCCGATGCCATTGCCGATCTAGCCGTGAATAATTTCACGGAAATGCGCGATCGCGTAGCAGATCCTTCCTTCCTGCTGCAAAAGAAAATAGAAGCCCGCCTGCACGAAAAATATCCCGATCGGTGGGTCCCCGCCTATTCAATGGTCACCTTCAGCCCGCAGGTCCGCTATTCCACTGCCTTGCAGCATGGACAGCGCCAGGAAAAGATCATGCAGGCCGTGATGCAGCGAGAACATATCACTGAAATGTGGAATGATGACAGGCTGCATGAAGAGATTATTCAACAACTTGTATCTTCGCGCCCATGACACGTCAGCAACTGGTAGATGAGATCCGCCGCAAACAGAGCTATCTCTGTGTTGGACTGGATACCGATATCACCAAAATTCCCAAACATCTTTTATCGCACCGCGATCCTGTATTCGAATTCAACCGGCAGATCATCGATGCTACCAAAGATCATTGCGTAGCCTATAAGATCAACACGGCCTTCTATGAATCATTGGGATTGCAGGGATGGGATGCCATGGAGAAAACCGTCGATCATATTCCCGTTACCCATTTCAAAATTGCAGATGCCAAACGTGGCGATATCGGCAATACCTCCTCGCAATACGCAAAAGCATTCTTCGAAACGTTGGACTTCGACGCGATCACCGTAGCACCATATATGGGAGCCGATAGCGTGAAACCATTTCTCGAATACGAAAATAAATGGACCATCCTCCTTGGCCTCACTTCCAACCCTGGCGCGCAGGATTTTGAATTGCAGCAGGCCGGCAATGGGCTGCTCTATGAAAAAGTGCTGACAACCGCCGCTCAGTGGGGCACGCCGGATAACCTGATGTATGTAGTCGGCGCTACACAGGCCGATTGGTTCACTTCCATCCGAAAACTCACTCCGGATCATTTCTACCTCGTGCCCGGCGTAGGCGCCCAGGGCGGAAGCCTCCGGGAGATCTCGGAAAAAGCGATGAACAAAGACGTAGGGCTATTGGTGAATGCAAGCCGCGCTATCATTTACGCATCGCACAAAGAAGATTTTGCCGCCGAAGCCGCTGAAATAGCACGCCAGTACCAGTACGAAATGGCGGGCTATCTGCATTGATCGACCCGGTGATCATTCCTTTCTTAATTTCTCCGCAAACCTTTGCACAACGGAAAATGGATAAGCGGCAAGAATCCATTCTGTTTATCTTTTTATTTTGAATGCCTAAAAACCCCGCCATGAAGTACTTTCTGCTTATGCTTTCATTGCTTGTCCTGTCAACGACTATCACTGCACAGACCGCCGCTACCAAAGCCAATTATCAAATGGCCGCACGCTTTTCCCCGAAGAAACTCGATAAAATGGTTTTCAGCACAGCAGTAGATCCTCACTGGCTGAAAAAGTCGGAACGCTTCTGGTATATGTATGAGACCAGTGAAGGGAAGAAGTGGTATATCGTTGACCCGGTTAAAGGGACCAAACAACCGATGTTCGATAATGTGAAACTCGCCTCGAAGATCACCATGCTCGTAAAAGATCCTTTCGATGCACAGCATCTCGGTATCGAAAACCTGAAATTCATCAGGGATGAGAATACGATCCAGTTTGAAGTGAAAAGTACGGAAGAGATCGAAAAAAAGGACACTACCAAAAAGAACACACCTCCTGCCAAAGAAAAAAAGACTTTCTATTTCGAGTACAACCTCCTCAATGGTGACCTGGTAGAACTGAAAGAATACGAAAAGCCCAAACCCCGCGCCACATGGGCTTCCATCTCACCCGACCAGCAGGTGATCATTTTTGCCCGTAATTACAATCTCTGCTGGATGGATAGCACCAATTACCGCAAGGCCCAGAAGAATGAGGATGACAGCACCATCGTAGAGCACCAACTCACCACAGATGGAGTAGAGTTTTATGCGTATGGCGATTCTTACAATGAGACCAATGTGGACCGCGAAAAAAATAAAAAGAAACGCAAACCGGTTTTTATTTATTGGTCGCCCGATTCGAAACATTTCGCCATGATCCGCACCGACAGCCGCAAGGTGAAAGACCTGTGGGTGATCAATAGCCTCTCGGACCCCCGGCCCACACTGGAAACCTATAAATACCACATGCCCGGTGAAGCAGAAGCGCCGGTCGATGAATTCCTACTCTTCGATTTTGCCGCCAAAACAAAAAAGCTCATTGCGGCCGACCTCTATAAGAACCAGGATCTTTCCATCTGGACGGCCCCCTTCCGCCAGCGTACCCGCGATGATGAATTCAGGGCAACTACCTGGTTGGGCAATAACAATAAATTCTATTTCACCCGTACGAGCCGCGATCTGAAACGCATCGATGTTTGCCAGGTGGATGTGGCCACGGCCGCCATCAAGGTATTGATCCAGGAAAAACAAAATACCTATGTGGAGGTGAGAAGAGTGGGACTGGTCAATGACGGAAAGGAACTCGTACAATGGAGTGAGCGCGACGGATGGGCGCATTTTTATCTCTATGACGAGAACGGGAACCTGAAAAATGCCATCACCTCCGGGGCTTTTCATTGTGAGGACATTGCCGGCATCGAAGAAAAAACACGCACATTGTATTTCACGGCCAACGGGCGTGAAGCCAATGAAGATCCCTATTACCTGCATCTTTACCGGGTGAACCTCGATGGGTCTGGGTTGCAGCTCCTGAATCCAGGCGATTATGACCATGCCATCAACCTGAACGATAATCAGCAATTCTTCGTGACCAACTATTCACGGGTGAACTCCGTGCCCCGCTCCGTACTCTACAACAACACCGGCAGAAAGATCATGGACCTCGAAACGGCCGATCTCAGTCGCCTCCTCGAAGCAGGGTATAAATTCCCGCAGCCTTTCAAGGTGAAGGCCGATGATGGTATCACCGATCTGTATGGTGTGATGTACAAACCTTACGATTTCGATTCCACGAAGAAATATCCCATCATTGAATACGTATATCCCGGTCCGCAAACAGAGGCAGTGAGCAAAGCTTTCAGCCGGAACATGGACCGCACCGACAGGCTGGCGCAGTTCGGTTTTATAGTGATCACGATCGGGAACAGGGGAGGCCACCCCGCACGTTCCAAATGGTACCATAATTATGGCTATGGCAACCTGCGCGATTATGGACTGGCCGATAAAAAAGCCGCCATCGAACAACTGTCCGACCGGTATCCTTTCATCGATATGAACAGGATAGGCATTCATGGACATTCAGGCGGAGGATTCATGTCTACCGCCGCCATGCTGGTATATCCCGATTTCTTCAAAGTGGCCGTATCGAGCTCAGGCAACCACGAGAACAATATCTACAATCGCTGGTGGAGTGAAAAACATCATGGCGTGAAGGAACTGGTCAGCGATAAAGGCGATACCAGTTTCCTGTACAACATCGAAAAGAATTCCGACCTCATAAAGAACCTCAAAGGCCATTTACTGCTGGTGACCGGCGACATCGACAACAATGTACATCCTGCCAATACGGTCCGTGTGGTGAATGCGCTGATCAAAGCCAATAAGCGATTCGATCTCATGCTGATGCCGGGCCAGCGCCATGGTTATGGAGATATGACGGAATATTTCTTCTGGCTGATGGGCGATTACTATTGCCGCTATCTGTTGGGTGACGACTCGCAACCGGTAGACATCCCCGAAATGAACAGGGAGGTCGAACAGTCGGGCAATAAGACCAGGAAGTAAAAACGGGATAACACTCACTGCTGAGGTATCCCGCTAGAGAGAGCGATCTACTCTCTGCTGACTGCAAAGTTTGCATGAACGGATCTAAATATCGCGGGTTCGATTCCTGTTCTTATTCTTATCCTTCTTGTCGTCATCAGTATCGAATGGAAGGTTATGGCCGAGGATGATATTTCCGAAATTGCTCCTGATCTGCATGTCGGTGCTGCCATTGCCCGATTTGCCGGAATAGCGATGATCGAAACGCGGGCCGCGTCTGTCATCGTCCTCGTCTTCTTTTTTAATACTGAAGTTGCTTTTGTTCTTCAGTTCCGCGAAACTGGTGCGGATATCGAAATTGGCAGAAAGGTCGGTGCTGCAATCGAGATATAGTTGCGTAAAACTGTTCTTGATATTGAGGTCCTTCACATTGTTGGTGACGCCCAGTTTAACGCCGCCGCAATGTTCAAAATCTGCTTTGATCGAGCCATCGAGGTTCTTTACTTCGGCCTTGGAGAACTTGATGGAAATAGACCCATTGTTCACGGCGGCAATATTGGCGCTGCCGAATTCGACGTTCACCTTTTTCACATTGGTCAGCTTGCCGGCGTTGAGGCTCCCGAATTTGCTTTGAAGGGTGAGCTCGCCGCTGTAATCGCCGATCACCATGTTTCCGAACTCATTGCTGGCATTGAGTGGATTACGGGCAGGAACAGACACTACATAATCGATACTGAAGCCCTGCTTTTCTCCTTTCTCCCATCGTTGATTATTGTCATTCCCAACGATCGTTTTGAAATAGACCCCATTCCCTGATTTACCATCCTGGATGCTGATCTTGTCGAGGATGCGTTGGGCTACCTCATCGGTACGGGCCTCTGCGCGTATGGTAATGTCCACTTTCACTTCGTTCTTGTTCCAGGTATTGATCTTCAGTTCCCCGAACCTGTTATCGAGGGTGATCCTGTCATCATTGCTTACGGTATAGGATTTATTGTAGGTCTTTGTTTTTTCCACCAGCGGGTTGTCGCCCGCCCATGCCTGGCTGGCAATTGAAAGACTAGACACCAATAAAAGGGTTCTATATAGATTTACCATGATTGTTCGATTTTGATTCTTTGATTTGATGAATGATCTGCAATTGCTGGTTGAGCAGGTCCGACTGAAGTTTCAGGTTCTGGATCATTGCCTCCAGTAATTGTTCGCGGTTCGGATTGGTGGGCAGTTCTTTTTTCAATGCATTGTAAGAGCTGTCCAGCTTGGTGATATCACCGATGAATTCATTGTACAATTCAGGATTGTCTTTTTCAATCTGTTTCAGCTCGGATTGTTTCAGTTCGATGAGCTGTGTAAAATGATATACTTCTTTTGCATAGGTAGGGTTGATCTTTTGCAGGATATCATCGCCATTGTTGGGCGTAGGTTGATGCACGATGGATTTGGCCGGCTGTTCCTTGCTGGCCACCAGGTGATATACACCGAAGCCTGCCAGCACGAGGATGGCGGCCGCAGCAGCCCAGCGGAGGTATTTCATGGTGATGATGCTCCCTTTGCTGTTCCGGCGAACAGGTTTATCGAGCAGATCGGCCTCCAGTTTTTTCCAAACCTGGGGGGCAGGCTCTTCACCATCGAGTTCCTCACGGTGGTCACGGATGAATTGTTCTAAACGGCTCATGATATTCCTCCTTGTTTCAATAGGTTCACTAATTTTTGTTTGGCGCGGACATATTGTGTACGGACCGTATTGTGCGAAATACCCAGGATACCTGAAATTTCCTCATGGTCGTATCCTTCCAGCAGGTAAAGGCTCAATACGGCACGGTACCCGTCCGGCAGTTTCTGGATCATTTTCTTCACTTCGGCCACTTTGTATTGGATCTCCTGCTCATCTGCCTGCTCTTCTTCAGGCAGGGCGTGCACGCCTGTTTCATCGATCTCTATAATGTCCATTTTCCTTTTACGGAGGGTATTGATAGACTTATTGATCACGATCTTTTTGAGCCAGGCTCCAAAAGTAGACCGGTAATGGAAGTCGTTCAATGATCGGAATGCGTCCAGGAAGGCCTCCTGCAACACGTCTTCAGCATCTCCGGAATTATTGACAATGCGAAGACTGGTGTTGTACATGGCTTTGGCATAACGCTGGTACAGAGCTTCATAGCTGGCGGGATCCCCCCGTTTACAGCGTTCTACCAATTCATCCTGGATAATGATTGCAGTCAGCTCCAAAATGATCGTTTTAATGTTTGATTATATAAGAGACACATTCGTAAAATGCATGTTGCATAAGGTCCTATATTTTTTGCTTCCATCCAAAACTTGTACCCCAAAAGAGGCTGGTTTTTCTTACTTTAGCGGCACATTAAACCAGCATTGTCATGGCCGCTCGAACCGATCTTTTTGTCAGTCCGGACTATTTTCTACTGGATGAACTATTGACCGAGGAACAGAAGCTCGTGCGGGAATCTGTTCGCAATTACGTTAAAAGAGAGATATCCCCCATCATCGAAGAATATGCCCAGAAAGCGGAATTCCCGGAACAGATCGTACAACAACTGGGCGACCTGGGTTGTTTTGGCCCCACCATCCCGGTTGAATATGGCGGCGGCGGCCTCGATTATATCAGTTATGGCCTCATGATGCAGGAACTGGAAAGAGGGGATAGCGGGGTCAGGTCCACTGCTTCTGTGCAGGGCTCGCTGGTCATGTTCCCCATTTATGAATATGGCAGTGAAGACCAGCGCCGTAAATTCCTTCCCAAACTGGCCAGCGGCGAATGGCTGGGCTGCTTCGGGCTCACGGAGCCGGACCATGGTTCCGATCCGGCCGGGATGCTCACCAATTTCAAGGATACCGGCGACCATGTAGTGCTCAACGGATCGAAAATGTGGATCAGCAATGCCCCTTACGCACAGGTAGCCGTGGTATGGGCCAGAGATGAGCAGGGAGAGGTCCGCGGTCTCATCGTGGAGCGGGGGATGAAAGGGTTTACCGCACCGATCACCCATGGTAAATGGAGCCTCCGTGCCTCTGCCACCGGAGAACTGGTGTTCGACAATGTAAAAGTGCCTAAAGAAAATATACTGCCCCGCGCCAAAGGACTGAAAGCTCCTTTGAGCTGCCTTACCAAAGCGCGTTACGGAATTGCCTGGGGAACAGTAGGGGCAGCGATGGACTGTTATGATACGGCGCTTCGCTATTCCAAAGAACGTGTCCAGTTCGACAAGCCCATCGGCTCCTTCCAGTTGCAACAGAAAAAGCTGGCGGAAATGGTGACCGAGATCACCAAAGCACAATTGCTCAACTGGCGCCTGGGCGTATTGATGAATGAACATAAAGCCACCCCGGCACAGGTTTCCATGGCCAAGCGCAATGGCTGCGAAATTGCGGCCACTATTGCCCGTGAGGCCCGCCAGGTGCTGGGAGGTATGGGCATCACCGGCGAATATCCCGTCATGCGCCATATCATGAACCTCGAAAGCGTGATCACTTACGAAGGCACCCACGATATTCATCTCCTCATCACGGGCATGGACATTACAGGTATTAATGCGTTTAAATAATGAGGTACGAAGCATGAGGTCTGAGATAAGAAGGAGCCTGAACTAATAGCTAAATCTGTTTTATAGAGAATACGGAGATATTTCTTGTATAGGTCATTCTATAACTACAAATTCTCTCAAATGATAAGAACAGTTTATGATCTTGATGTGTTTAGATTGTCGTACCAATCTGCAATGGATGTTTTCAATTGCGTAAAGACCTTTCCGGGTGAAGAGAAATATTCCTTGACCAGCCAACTGGTAAGAGCTTCAAGATCTGTTGCTGCAAACATTGCCGAAGGATGGGGTAGGAGAAGCTATGAAAATGAATTCAAAAAACATTTGATCTACTCGATCGGGTCATTGGAGGAAACCAAAGCCTGGTTATTATTCGCTAAGGATCGTAACTACCTGGCTGAAGAAGATTTCAGGGCTTTGAGTCTTCGTTATGAAGAAATAGGAGCAAAGCTTTACAAGCTATATTCTAATTGGAAAAAAGTTTAATTAATTGTAAACCCTCTGACTTCTGACATCAGACATCAGACTTCAGACTTCATGTATTATGCGAATTTTTCTCATCGGCTTCATGGGCTCCGGTAAAACACATTGGGGTAAGCAGGTGGCTCACCGGATGCAATTGCCTTTCTTCGACCTGGATGAAGTGATCATAGCAGAACTCGGAAAGACCATCCCGGAGATCTTTGCGGAGAATGGAGAAGAATATTTCAGGATGGCTGAAAAAGATATTCTCGAAGAACTGGTGGAAAAGAACAGCTCCTTGATCCTTTCCTGTGGCGGCGGCACTCCCTGTTTCTTCAACAATATCGAATTCATGAAGAAATACGGGATCGTGGTATGGTTGAATACCCATGTGGAAGTATTGCTGCAACGCCTCCTCAAAGAAAAGATGCAACGCCCCTTACTGAAAGATATCAGGGATGAAGACCTCAAGAATTATATCGTGCGCAAGCTCAATGAACGCCGCATGTACTATGAGCAAGCCGATGTTGTCATCGACAAGGAAGATGCTTTTACCATGAATGATTTTATCCAAACTGTGTTACATGCATAAAGGATTTCTCATAACGGCCGCCTGGCTCGGGGCATTGTCCGTGGCCCTGGGGGCTTTCGGAGCGCATGGGTTGAAGAAGCTGGTCGGGCCGGATACCATCAGTACTTTCGAGACTGGCGTTCGTTACCAGTTCTATCATACACTGGCATTGCTGGCCGTAGCCATCCTGTATGAACGGTTCCCTTCCCGGATGCTCCGGTATGCAGGGAATTGTTTCATTACCGGCACCATCCTGTTCTCCGGTTCATTGTATTTGCTCACGGCATTGAAAGCGGCAGATACGGTAGGACTGAACGGGGTAGGGGCCATCACGCCTTTCGGTGGACTATTCTTCATTGCGGGCTGGCTATTGCTGGCATTCTCCATCCGGCCTAAATCGGAAGCTCGAAGCTGAGGATAGCTCCATCCTTCGTTTCGGCCTTGAAGCTGCCACCGATGGTTTCCATCCTCCTGCGCATATTGTTGAGCCCATTGCCGAACCGGCGCAGGTTTTCCGTATCGATACCGATACCATCGTCTGCCACTACGATCAATAAGCAGCTATCCATCGATGTTATATTGATCGATACGTGCCTGGCATGTGAATGCTTCATGACGTTGTTGAGCGATTCCTTCACACTCAGGAAAATATTCCTTCTTTTCTCTCCGCTGATATCCACCTGCGGTATCACAGCCGGCACACGCACGGAACATTCGATGGGCGTGCTGTCGAAATATTCGATGGCATGCGCCCTGATATAAGCCACGAGGCTTTCCAGCGTATCATTGGAACTCTTCATGGTCCAGATGATCGTATTCATTTTACCCAACAGGTCATTGGCCGAATTCGAGATCTTTTCCAGCTCCGGAAATGATCTGTCTTTCACTTTACTTTTCAGTATCTCGCTCATCAACCTGATGGCAGTTACCCCCGAACCCAGTTCATCGTGCATATCTGCCGAAATACGGTCGCGTTCGTGCTGTGTGGCAGCCATCACAGCCATCTGTTTCTCGAATTCCTTACGTTCATTCTCCAGTTTGAGACGTTCCCGTTCCTTTACCCGCTCGATGATATCACGCCGGTTCTTGTAGGCAAGGCCGGAGAGGAAACAGATCAGTTCCAGCACCAGTCCCAGTTCATAATAGAACATGGCCCGGTTGAGCAAGGGGAAACCGGGAAAGAACTTCCAGCCGAACATGATGATGCCCTGTGAAATAATAGAAAAAAATACCAGGGCAAAGCTGCCTGCGGCAAGATAATTCAGGAGCGTGTCTTTCCGCTTGATGCTGTAGGCGATGAAAGTAACGCCAAGCATCAGGAAGAACAGTTTGATCACGATCTCCATATTCGTGAGCACCACGTACTTCTCCGTGGAAAAATAGAGAATGGTGAAAATACCCGAAAGGATAGCCAGTGGCCAGAGCGCCCATCGCAACAGTTTGTCGAGGCCGGGATGCTGCTCCCTGGTATTGAGGAATTTCCGTACGAAGATCAGGTAGGTGAATACGCTTGCGATCATGATCATGAAATCGAGGTATTCCTCATAAACGTAGTGGAAAGCATTGGCCTTGACGCTCAAGTAAGATTTGAGGAAAAGCAGGATGGCGGTGCACAGGGTATAGATGGCATAATAAATGAATTCATTATTCCGGTTCTGCAGGTAAACCGCCAGTGAATAGAAGATCATCAGCAGCATGATGCCCGAAACAACATAGGTAACGATATCGAGCATATAGTCGAGGTCGCGTTTTCGGGTAAGCCATTGGGTAATATAATCCGTTTCGATCAGGTAGGGAGTGAAGATGTTTACATTCGTCCTTACGAAATTGAAGCGGCAATAGAAGATGGCCTTTTCATGTGGTGCGAGGCTGAGGACCCTCGAACCGGAAAAGGTCCTGCATTTTTCATCGATGCGCTGCAGGCCGCTACCGGCGCCATTCATCGTGGATTTGAACAATTCTATCTTCCAGCAATAAAACCCGGGGAGGAATACGAGGTCCTTGACACTGTCTCCACTATTATACAGGAAGAACTTCAGGTAATTGTCTTTTTCGATCAGGCTGGCAGCCGGTGGGTAATGCGGATAATATTTCGCAATGGCGCCAGGCTTGAATGGGAGCAGGGGAATGGCTGAATCGGGAACGGCTTCTCCTTTGGGGCGGGTGGTGAACCAGCACTGTTTGGCAATGGAAGAATCCAGCCTGATATGCGCCACATCGATCATTAGGGTATCGTTCTGTGCAAAACCTTCAAATGTGGAAAAAAAGAGGAGGAAAAACAACCAGCCCGCCATTAAGCAGGCAGCCTTACAGTACCCTATTTTATTTCTCATCACTGGTTGCAATAGAAACAATTAGTTTCGCGTTGTAAAATACAATTTTTTGCAGGCCCGGCAACGGTTTTATTTGTTGTACGGCAGTTCTGTTCAACTGCTTATCTTTGTAACCATGGCCAATCGCTTAAAGTCCAGCAAAAGCAAATCGCCCGATCCGGATAAACTTAAGCCTGAAAAAGAAGTACAGGTGACAGTAAAAGAGTTGGTAAAGGACGAGCGTACACACAAGATTGCGGGTACGATCTCCCTGCTGGTCAGCCTTTTCCTGTTCATAGCATTCGTTTCCTACCTGTTCACCTGGCGGGAAGACCAGGACAAAGTGTTCAAAGGAGCTTCCATCCTGCTCCCATCTACCGAAATAAAGACCACCAACCTTCTTGGAAATATCGGCGCTTATATATCCCATCAATTCTTTTATAATGCGTTCGGTGTGGCTTCCTTCCTTTTCTGTTCCCTGTTTTTCGTGATCGGCGTCAATGCGCTCTTTGGCAGGAAAGTATTTTCCGTATGGCGCAATGTGCGTTACCTGGTGGTCGGGCTGCTTTTTTTCTGTGTGGCTTTTGCCTTTGTTGCAGGCGCCAATGCCTTTCCGTTTGGCGGGGCTATGGGCAATATGATCAGCGACTGGCTCATCAGGATGATCGGGAATATTGGTACTGCTGTATTATTATTGGCCGGTGGACTGGCTTATTTCATCTGGCGGGTCAACCCCGTCTTCCGGATGCCACAGCGCAATAAAAAACCTTCCGTTGCTGAAGTACCTGAAGAAGAAGTGGCAGTGGTGGCAGGCCGGGAAGCCGAAGCGGAAGATGATAAGAAAGCGAACAAACGCAATAAACTTAAAAAGGACGATGGGGTGTTGATAACACCTCCGAAAGAAGAAGTGATCAACGATCCTGCCATCGAATTCAAAGTAGTGGAAAGAGAGGATACCGTTTCAGCCAATGCAAAGGTCCCTGAAAATATAACCCCTCAATTGCCGAAGACGCCGGAAGTACCGGTGGCGGTCACAGCTCCAATCGCCGAAAAAGAAAAGATCGAGAAACCATCGAAAAAAGAATTGCCTCAACTGGAACTGGAGATCAAATCACCGGTACCTGAAGAACCGGAAGATGAATTCCTGGAACCGGATGAAGGGGAGGAAGAGGATAAGCCGGTTGTGCTGGCCCCTTACGAACCTACACTCGATCTGCGGGACTATAAATACCCTTCTCTCGACCTGCTGGAGCAACATGGCAGCGAGAAGATCATCCAGGATGCGGCAGAATTGGAGACCAACAAGAATCAGATCATCAACACGCTCAAGAACTACGATATCAATATCCAGAAGATCAGCGCTACGGTAGGGCCAACGGTTACGCTGTATGAGATCGTACCGGCAGCGGGTGTGCGCATTTCGCGTATCAAGAACCTGGAAGATGATATCGCCCTGAGCCTGGCAGCGCTGGGTATCCGTATCATAGCGCCCATACCCGGTAAAGGCACTATCGGTATTGAAGTACCGAACGTGAAAAAGACCGTGGTGAGCATGAAAACCTTGCTGGCCTCTGAAAAATTCCAGTTCAATAACTTTAGTTTACCGGTAGCGGTCGGCAAACGGATCGACAACGAGAATTTCATCGTTGATCTTACCACCATGCCTCACCTGTTGATGGCAGGGGCTACGGGGCAGGGTAAATCGGTTGGATTGAATGCGATCCTCGTATCATTGCTCTACAAGAAACATCCTTCGCAATTGAAGCTGGTGCTGGTAGACCCGAAAAAAGTGGAGCTGAGTTTATACAGGACCATCGAGCGGCATTTTCTGGCCAAGTTGCCGGGAGAAGAAGAAGCGATCATCACCGACACCAAGAAAGTGATCAATACGCTCAATGCGTTGTGTATTGAAATGGACAATCGCTATGACCTGCTAAAAGAAGCACATACCAGGAACATCAAAGAATACAACGAGAAATTCGTTAAGCGCCGGCTCAATCCTCAGAAGGGCCATCAATACCTTCCTTTCATTGTGCTGGTGATCGATGAATTCGCCGACCTGATCATGACAGCAGGCAAGGAAGTGGAGATGCCTATTGCACGGCTGGCGCAGTTGGCGCGTGCCGTAGGTATCCACCTCATCATCGCTACGCAAAGGCCATCCGTGAATATCATTACGGGCACCATCAAGGCCAACTTCCCGGTACGGATAGCATTCAAGGTATCATCCAAAGTGGATTCGCGCACTATTCTCGACACGGGTGGTGCAGAACAACTGATCGGAAAGGGTGATATGCTGATCTCCTATAATGGCGAGCTTACCCGTTTACAGTGCGCATTTGTAGATACGCCTGAAGTGGAAAGTATCTGCGATCATATCGGCGCACAACAGGGATATCCAGAAGCCTTCCTTTTGCCGGAATATGTAGATGAGAAAGACCTGGAAGGAAAAGAATTCGACCTGGCCGACCGCGATTCGCTCTTCGAGGAAGCCGCCCGCCTGATCGTGCAGAACCAGATCGGTTCCACTTCATTGCTCCAACGCAGGATGAAACTGGGATATAACCGGGCCGGCAGGTTGATGGACCAACTGGAAGCTGCCGGTGTGGTGGGCCCCAGCCAGGGCAGCAAGGCCAGGGATGTGTTGATCAAAACGGAAGTAGACCTTGAGCAACATCTGGTTAACTTAGGTTGATAAGTTGATAAGTTGAAACGTTGACAAGGAAACCTCCGCATTTCGGGCATCCTCTTTTCAACCTGTTAACTTTTCAACATTCTTTAGCAATATGTTAAATAAATAACCTGGCCCCTCCTGCAAACCTTTGTCAATAAATGCCGTCTAACGTATGCCGCATAACCAATATCTTTGCGGCCTTTAGAAAAACATTCACGATGAAGAAAATATTTATCTTAATTGCAGCAGTATCAGTGTCGGTATCGGTGTTTTCGCAGGGAAGTCTTGGCGCCAATGACCCTGAAGCCAAGAAGATCTTAGACGCAGTGAGTGAAAAATTTAAAGCATATAAAGGTGTACAGGCCGCATTTACCTGGAAGAATGAAGATGGAACAGGAAAGGTATTGGGAACCAAGAAAGGCACTGTTTCCATGAAGGGCAATAAATACCGGGTAAGCATTACGGGCCAGGAAATTTTTTGTGATGGCAGTACCATCTGGACTTACGATAAGGCCTCCAATGAAGTGACCATTACCAAAGTAGACCCTTCGGCCAACACGATCACCCCGCAGAAACTATTCACCAATTTTTACGACAAGGATTTCCTCTACAAATTCAACGGCGAGAAAAAAGAGAACAAAAAAGTGCTCCAGGAGATAGAAATGACGCCGGTAGATAAGACCAAACAATTCCATAAAGTATACCTGTTGGTCGACAAACAGGCAAAAGCCCTGAACACCACCAGGATCCTCGATAAGAACGGTAACCGTTTTTCTTACACTGTAACGAGCATGTCGGGCAAGCCCAATCTTCCAGATGCGCTGTTCATCTTCGACAAGACCAAATTCCCCGGAGTAGAGGAAGTGGATCTTCGATAGATCATTTACGGTCCAGACGACCACCTGAAAGTTTTGATATCGAGACCGGCGAGGTCCAGCACCCTGTCTGTGACTGTGGCAGCCACTTCTTCGAGTGTAGTCGGTTTGCTGTAATAGGAGGGAGTGGCGGGGCAGATGATGCCACCGGCCAGCGTTACGGTCTCCATATTGCGGATATGTACGAGATTGTAGGGTGTATCTCTCAAAACGCAGATCAGCTTACGCCTTTCTTTGAGAATAACGTCGGCAGCGCGTGTGATCAGGTCGGTGGAAATACCGGTAGCGATCCTGCCCAGGGTGCCCATCGAACAGGGCGCAATGATCATGGTATTGAACTGACCGGAGCCGGAGGCAAATGGCGCTGTGAAATCCTTTGTGGTCCATACGCTGAGGGCCGGATCCTTCGGTGTGAGATAATTGTTATAACTGGCATCTCCCAGTTCTGTTTCCCAAACCTGTTTGGCATTGTCCGTCATTACGATGGCCAGTTCTTTCCATTGAGTTGGAATGGTCATCAGCTTTTCGATCAGTTGTCTGGCGTAAATAGAACCGCTTGCTCCTGTAATGGCCAGCACAATTTTATGCATGGTATTTGAGTTAAGTTTGTATCTTAAACAAAATTAAGTATGCAAACCCTGAAACTCGTGTTTTTGTTCGGATGGGTGGTCATTTTTTCCTGTGCGCAGAAACAGGGGGCAGAGCCGGAAAAAATGCAATGGCTGTCGCTCCAGCAGGTTGCCGATAGCTTGCAGAAAGCCAAGCGGCCTGTATTGATCGACCTGTATACCGATTGGTGTGGCTGGTGCAAGGTGATGGACAAGAGGACTTATGCCAATAAAAATGTAAGCGCTTATATCCAACAGAAATTTTATGCCGTGAAACTGGATGCGGAAACCCGGCAGGCTATCACCTGGCAGGGGAAGAAATATAATTTCAATGACCGCTACCGTACCAATGATTTTGCCATTTATCTCACCAATGGACAGCTTTCTTATCCCACCACCGTGGTGATCCCGGTCGATGGAGAACCACAGGCCATTCCTGGTTTTTTAGCTCCTAATGAATTCGAACTGATCGCAAAATATTTTGGAGAAGGACAATTCGGTAAAACACCTTTCGAAAAATTTCAGCGGGAGTTCAAATCGTCCTGGTAAAATGCTTCGCCATCCTGGCGATACATGAGCGATTTTATTAATGATTTCGGAAAAATTCCTTCAAATCCAAACCCATCTTGTATTTACAGGAAAAAAATCATTAACGTTCCTTTGATATATCGAATAAATTAAATGTTAAACTCCTGTGAAGTTTACGCAAACGTTTGCAAGCGTACTCTCGAAGCCAGCAGTCTATCTGCAAAAGTTTCTCGCTTATTTTCCAGTTGACTGCGATCAAGAATAGCAATTTCGTTGCAAAAAAAACCGCAAAATGCAACCGTTGTTTCAACGCTATCATCTTATATTTGAATTTTCATAGGATAAGGTTTAATGGTTAATGGTATTTGATTAGTGCAGCCTCCCCTCCGGGAGGCTCTTTTTTTGTCTGAACTGGGATGAGTGGGATTTTTGGAATAGGTAGGATAATTCAGATCGGTTACGTAACCGGCTTTCTTCTATTATTATTTTATTGCATAGATAAAAGGCCCGCAATTTTGCGGGCCTTTTCAGCTTGTAAAGATATAGCGCTAATAAATTTTGTTTGCATTTTTACCTTATCAGGCACCTATCCCATCAATCCCATACATCCCAAAAATCCCAGTTCAGACAGATTCCGCCATATCCGGAATCGCTTCCACTTTATATTCACCTGCATCCAGCTTTTTCTTTGTAGCCTCGAATGCTTTCAGGGTAGCTTCGATGTCTGCATCGGTGTGCGCTGCCGTGGGAATAAGACGATAGATGATATGTCCTTTGGGGATCACCGGGTATACAACGATCGAGCAGAAGACGCCATAATTCTCGCGCAGGTCCATCACCATGGCCGTTGCCTCTTCCACACCGCCTTTCATATATACAGGCGTTACCACGGAATCCGTTTTGCCGATATCGAATCCTCTTGATTTCAGTCCATTTTGCAGCTTCCTGGCATTCGACCATAATTTTTCCTTCAGCTCAGGACGCGTACGAAGCATTTCCAGGCGTTTGAGATTGCCCAATACGTACGGCATGGGCAGGCTCTTGGCAAAGATCTGGCTGCGGATATTGTAACGGATATAGTCGATAATGGATTTGGGTCCGGCCAGGAAAGCCCCGATCGATGCCATCGATTTGGCGAAAGTGGAGAAATAAAGATCTACTCCATCCTGTACGCCCTGCTCTTCGCCGGCGCCTGCGCCCGTTTTGCCCAATGTGCCGAAGCCATGGGCATCATCCAGCAGGATCCTGAAGTCATATTTATCTTTCAGCGCAACGATCTCTTTCACCTTGCCCTGGTCGCCGGCCATGCCGAACACCCCTTCCGTGATCACGAGGATACCACCGGTGCCCTGCTTTTCGATCAGCGCAGAGGCCCGCTGCAACTGCTTTTCGAAGTCTTCCAGATCATTATGCTTGTACACATACCTGTGGCCCTGGTGCAAACGAAGGCCGTCGATGATACAGGCATGGCTTTCCGCATCGTAAACGATCACATCATGACGGCCGCAGATCACATCGATGATGCTCACCATTCCCTGGTAGCCATAATTGAGTAATATCGCATCTTCCTTGCTTTCAAATTCAGCCAGCTCTTTTTCCAGTTGCTCATGGTAGTTGCTGTTGCCACTCATCATTCTTGCGCCCATCGGCAATGCCAGCCCGAACCTGGCCGCAGCATCTCCATCTATTTTACGGATCTCAGGGTGATTGGCGAGCCCCAGGTAATTATTCAAACTCCAAACGATCATTTCCTTACCACGAAATTTCATCCTGTTCCCGATCTCGCCTTCCAGCTTGGGAAAGGCAAAATATCCATGCGCCCTTTCGCGGTGCTGACCAATGGGCCCATAATGCTTGAGCAACCTTTCGAAAATGTCTGCCATATTATAGATTTATTAAAAGTTTACATATTTGCTGAACTGCACCAAAGTCGCAAAAATAACGTTTTTTGGGGCATTGAATTGTAAGTGCGATCTCACGATTTTTTAATTTCGCTAATTTCCCCGTTCAATTATTTTTGTTAAAAATCATTCTTCATGCGAAAGTTCCTCCTGTCAGTGACCTTCATCTCCCTATCCCTGGCCTCTTTCTCCCAACGCAAAAAAAGCGCGATCAACACGCCCGACAGACCCAAACTCGTTGTTGGGATAGTGGTCGACCAGATGCGATGGGACTATCTCTATCGCTATTACGACCGCTATGCCCCGGATGGCGGGTTCAGGAGATTCCTCCAGCAAGGCTTTAGCTGCGAGAATACCCTGATCCCCTATACGCCTACCATCACGGCCTGCGGCCATACCTGTATCTATACAGGAAGCGTGCCAGCCATACATGGTATAACGGGTAATGCATGGTGGGACAATGAGCTTATGCGCTCCGTGTACTGCACCGAAGATAAAAATGTGAGGACCGTAGGCTCTGCCACGGCGGCCGGTCAAATGAGCCCCCGCAATATGCTGGTCACCACTGTGGGGGATGAACTGCGCCTCGCTACCAACTTCAGGAGCAAAGTGATCGGCGTTGCCATCAAGGACCGTGGTGGTATCCTGCCTGCCGGCCATTCGGCCAATGCTGCTTATTGGTATGATAGCAAATCGGGCGACTGGATCAGCTCCAGCTATTATATGAATGATCTCCCCCAATGGGTGAAAGATCTCAATGCACAGAAACTGACCGACAAATATTATGAACAGGGATGGAACCTGCTCTATCCGGCCGATACCTATCTGCAAAGCACAGCCGATGATGAACCCTACGAGAGCAAACCGCTCGGCACCGATCAGAAAGGATTCCCTTATGATCTGAAAAGGTTCGCCGGAAAAAATTATGGAGCTATCGCCAGCACACCTTATGGCAATTCCATTACAGCGGCCATGGCCAAAGCAGCTATCGCCAATGAGCAACTGGGTACAGACGCCATTACGGATTTTCTCGCGGTGAGCTTCTCTTCCCCCGATTATATCGGACATGCCTTCGGGCCCAATTCGATGGAAGCGGAAGATGGATTCCTGCGGCTCGACAGGGAACTGGGCGATCTCTTTCAGTACCTCGACCAACAAGTGGGCAAGGGTCAGTACCTCGTATTCCTCTCGGCCGACCATGGCGTTGCCCATATACCCGGTTTCCTGCAGGAAAATAAACTGCCCGGCGGCACCATCGATGACAGCCGCTGGATGAAAGAGCTGAACACTTCCCTCCAACAAAGTTTTGGCACTGACAGACTGATCACAAGTACTTATAATTACCAGTTCTATCTCAATCATCCACTGATGGATTCCCTGAAGACCGATGAGAAGGCCGTGAAGAAAATTATCGTGAATTATCTTTCAAAACAGGAAGGGGTTGCAAGGGCCTTTGCGATCGATAAGATCATGGAAGTACCATTGAACGGAAAGATCAGGGATATGCTGGTGAATGGGTATTACCCACGCAGGAGCGGCGATATCCAGTTCGTGCTGCAACCAGGCTATATCGATGGCGGAGTAACAGGCACCACGCATGGCATCTGGAACCCCTATGATGCCCATATCCCGCTTCTTTTCTATGGTTGGAAAGTGCCGCATGGGAAGACCAACCGCGAAACCTACATGACCGATATTGCACCGACCATTGCGGCATTACTACACATTCAAATGCCCAATGGGGCCGTGGGCCATGTAATAGAAGAAGTAACACAATAACCGGTAGTTATATAATTATTGTATAAGTGGCAGCTTTTGTACAAGGCTGCCACTTACTTTTGCAGTCAACAAAAATTACTCATTTATGAACAAACCTGTTACAACCAGGATGCGATGGATACTCATCGGCTTCCTGACTCTTTTTACAGAGGTTACGATCGCTCAGGTAAAACTGACCGATAGACTGCCCCTCGACCCCAAAGTAAAGGTCGGTAAGCTCGAGAACGGATTGACGTATTACATCCGGCAGAACAAAAAGCCGGAACAAAAAGTGGAACTGCGACTGGTACTGAACGCCGGTTCCATCAATGAAGACGATAACCAGCAGGGACTGGCGCACATGGCCGAGCACATGGCCTTCAACGGCACCACACATTTCAAAAAGAATGAGCTCATATCATACCTGCAAAACATCGGTGTAGGTTTTGGCAATGACCTGAACGCATACACCAGTTTCGATCAGACTGTTTATATCTTGCCCATCCCGACAGACAAACCCGGTAATCTTGAGAAAGGGTTCCAGATATTGGAAGACTGGGCACACAATGTTACTTATCTCACTGAAGACATCAACAGTGAGCGTGCCATCATCCTCGAAGAAAGCCGGATGGGAAAAAATGCCAACGACAGGATGTTCAAGAAGATATATCCCGAGTTGTTTGCCGGGTCAAAATACGCCAAGCGGATCCCGATCGGGCTCGATACCCTGATCCGCAATTTCAAACCTGAACTGATCCGCAAATTCTACAAGGACTGGTACCGCCCCAATCTCATGGCAGTGGTCGTTGTAGGCGACATCGAGCCTGCCAAAGCAGAAGCAATGATCAGAAAACATTTTACAGGATTGAAGAACCCGGCCAATCCACGCAAGCGCGAATATGCTACCGTTCCCCCCTATGCGAAAAGCAATGCCATGGTAGTGACCGACAAAGAGGCTACCAGCTATACTGTGGCCATCAATTATCCTACTTTCCGTACTACGCCATCGCTCACGCTGGCGGATTACCGGAATGACCAGGCAAAGAATATTTTTGTATCGCTGGTGAATCAACGCCTTTCTGAACTGACACAAAAAGAAAATCCCCCTTTTCTCTTTGCAAGGGCCAGCTTCGGGTCCTATGCAAGAGGTTATGATGCATTCGGTGCATTTGCCGCCGCTGGTACCGGCGATGTGAACAAAGCACTGTCGGCCATGACGGAAGAGCTGGAGCGTGTAGAACGTTATGGTTTTACAGAGGCAGAATTGGAGCGTGCCAAAAAGAATACCCTGGCAACCTATGAGCGGGCATATAACGACCGCGATAAGAACGAATCCGGCAATTATGTAGATGAGTATGTCAATCTTTTCCTGGAGCAGCAGCCCAGCCCGGGTATTGAAAAAGAATATGAATATGTAAAATCGTTGTTGCCCGGTATCACGCTGGCAGAGGTAAATGCGGTGGCGAATAAATTCAAGAATGAAAAGAACCGCTTCGTGTACCTCACAGGCCCTGAAGGGAAGGGAACTTTGCCCACCGGTAACGACCTGCTGACACTGGTCGATGCAAAAGAAAAGGCCGACATCAAGCCTTATGAAGAAAAAGCGATCGCTGCCACCTTGCTGAAATCCGCACCGAAACCAGGCGCCATCGTATCCAAAACAACGAATGCTGTGCTGGGCACTACGGAGCTCACCCTCAGCAATGGGGTTACCGTAACTTTGAAACCTACCGATTTCAAAAATGACCAGATCCTGATCGGCGCCACCAGGCCCGGCGGTAAGAATAATTTCGGGCTGGCTGATAAATATAATGTAGAATATGCCATTGCTGCTGTGGGCTCGATGGGCGTAGGTGAATTTTCGCCTACTGATCTCCGTAAGGCACTGGCAGGTAAAACCGTTGGTGTGAAGACAGTGATCACACCCATATCTACAGGTTTGAATGGCAGTTCGGGGGTGAAAGACCTGGAAACGCTTTTCCAACTGACGCATTTGTATTTTACATCGCCGAGGAAGGACCAGGAACTGTTCCAATCGTTCGTACAGCGTAATAAATCGCAGTTCGCGAATATCATGTCGAACCCGCAGGCTGCCTTCTCCGATACTTTGCAGCAGGTGATGTCCAATAACAACCCGCTGGCAGCGATCACTGTTCCAAAAAGCGAGTACTTCGACAAGCTCGATATCGATCGTATACTGGCTATTTATAAAGAGCAGTTCGGCGATGCGAATGGTATGCATTTCGTACTCACAGGCAGCTTCAAAGAGGCCGACGTTTTACCCTTGATCGAGAATTATATTGCCAGCCTTCCTTCCAGCGGGAAACAATTCAATTTTGTGGATAACCAGGTGCGCGTAGTGCCCGGCAAACATTTCCTGCAGGTGAATAAAGGCAAAGATGAGAAAAGCCTGATCCTCGCTTTTTATACCGGAGAAACGCCGTATTCCGAAGCGTTGGACCTGAAGATGCAGGCCCTGAGCGAAGTATTGAATATCCGCATCATAGAAGAACTGCGGGAGAAGATCCAGGGCATCTATGGTGGAGGAACATTCGCCGGCCTCGAAAAATATCCTTATGCCAATTACAGCTTCGTACTGCAATTGCCCTGTGGCCCGGCTAAAGTGGACACATTGCTGAAAGCAGTGAAAAAAGAATTTGCCGAGATCGCTGCAAAAGGGCCTGAGGCCAGCTATCTCGATAAAGTAAAAAAACAATGGATCGAGCAATACAGAACAGGCATCAAAGAAAATGGTACCTGGCTCAACCAATTGCTGCAATACAAATTGCAGGGAGGTGATCCGGACAGGTTCATCAATTACGAAAAATATGTGAACGCCCTCACCACGAAAGATGTGCAGGAAGCAGCACAACTGGTCTTTGGCGGAAAGAACGAATTTGTGGCGGTGCAGATGCCGGAAGGGTCGGAACAAAAAAAATAATATAGGGGATACCGCATGCTAAAGCCCTGGCAATCTTTGATTGCCGGGGTTTTTTATTTGAGCTGTCCTTTGAAATGCAACCGAGTTGCATTAATAATACATGATAAGTTTTTTTGCTATCTTCTTTTAACACTAACTTACAGGTATAGACGGTTATTCTATTCTTTCCCCCTGACATAAGGTTTCTCCGGTAATGCCTACGAATTATTGTATGTAGTAATTCTGCATAGTCCTATTCTATTTTTTTAACCGACTAAAAAAACATGCACATGAGAAAGCTCATCCAAATTGCAGCGTTGCCTGTATTTATTTTCGTACTGCTCTTTTCCTGTAAGAAAGATTCCAAACAGACGGCCAATCAGGACATCTCCCAGGATGTACTGAACGGGATCCATAACATGGGTCTGAGTACTCAGAATGTAGCGAAGCATCCGGAAGGGTACCTGGTGGAAGGTGATATCGTGATCACGCAGGAAGACCTTACCAATTCACATGAACAGCAACTAATGCGGATCGCGGAAGTAGAGCAATACCGTACTACCAATACGGTGACGGGGTTGCCGAGAAATATCACTATCCGTGTCTCCTCCTCTTTACCCTCCAGCTATGTAACTGCTACCAATGCCGCCATTGCACGGTATAATGCTTTGGGATTGCGTATTACATTCTCCCGCGTTACATCGGGAGGCAATATCGTTATTTCCGCAGCTCCTTCCGGTGCTGGTTACCTGGCCTCTTCAGGTTTCCCCTCCGGTGGCAATCCGTATGGTTCCGTATTGGTGAACAGGTCCTATCTCGATACCTGGAATGCCAATACCGTTACCTCCATCATTGCTCATGAAGTGGGCCATGCCATTGGGTTTCGTCATACAGACTACATGAACAGGGCCTATAGTTGTGGTGGAACGCCGGTGAATGAAGGTTCTGCCGGCGTAGGCGCCATCCATATTCCGGGCACGCCCACCGGACCCGATGCGGGTTCATGGATGCTTGCCTGTATCGGCAATGGCGTGAATCGCCCCTTCAATGCCAATGATCAGATCGCTTTGAATTACGTATACTAGAAAACAGCTTGCGGAGTTACTGCATGAGCGGCCTTCTGAAGAAGGCCGTTTTTTTGTTAGAGGAGGTTGATCAGGTCATTGGCATCGGGTAAGACCATTTTTATTTCTTCGGGAAGCAATTTGGTGGTTCTGTAGGTAGCCACTCCCATAGCCTTGTCCATGCTTTTTATGGAGAATTCAACAACTGCATCGTTCTTTTCTTTGCAAAGGATTATGCCGATGGCTGGGTTCTCATGTGGTAATCTGATCTTTTCGTCCAGCACATTGAGGTAAAAATTGAGCTGTCCTACATCTTTAGGTTGGAATTTGTTCCGTTTCAGGTCAAATGCAACAAGGCATTGCAGATGCCGATTGTAAAATAAAAGATCGATGAAAAAATCATCATTATCTACTACCAGCCTGTATTGATTTCCGATAAAGGCAAAGCCTTTTCCCATCTTCATGATGAAATCCCTGATCTTTACTATGATCTCGCTCTCCAATGCTCTTTCTTCGAAAGTTTCCGGGCGTAGATAGTCAAATAAATATTCATCCTGAAAAACCTTCAATGCGTTGGACCTCACTTGCCCGGTTAGGGTTTGGCCAAAGTTATTGGTGAGTTTGCCCTGGTTCTGATAGAGCTGGGATTCAAGGTGGTACTCAAGGACAGATAACGACCAGAAATTTTCAGAGGCCGACCTGATATAGAACAAGCGTTCTTCCCAATCCTTTACTTTGGTGAGGATGGTGAAATGGTGAGAGAAACTTATACCATAGAAAATATCTTCCCAATCAATCCCACCTAATTGGTTCGACACTGTCGAACCAATTAGGTCTTGTGAGTATGCCTCGTAGAATATCCTCATTTTCTTTAAGTTACCAGTTGAGAAACCCTTAAGGCCCGGTAGCTCCAGTTGCAGGTCAGTGGAGATCTTGTCGATCATTTTTGTTCCCCATTTTTCGACGGAAATTTTTTCTGAGATCATTTTACCAATCCTTAAATACAGAAGCAGTTGCTCTTTATTTGCTAACCTGGTTGCGAGGTACCTGCTTCTGACGATGTTCTCCTTGATAGCCTTCAGGAATTGGACATACGAGTTAGAGTTGTCTTGAATTGAGGGGGCCTTCATTTTGATTATTTTAATGAAGGCAAATTATAAAAAAATCGGTTATTCAATACTGTTATATTTTGATTCATTATAATGCTAATATTCCAGGAATTTAAAAGAAATTTTTAGTAAAGAAGAAGTGAGAATAAAAAATAAGCCCCGCTGACCTAAGTGAGCGGGGCGGTGATCTTTTTACAGGATTTCGATTAGGCGACAGTTATGTCATTCTCCAAATATACGTCTTGTGTGGTTTGCAACAACTCCACGCCTTCTTTAAATGGACGCTGGAATGCTTTTCGTCCCAGTATGAGACCCATACCACCTGCGCGTTTATTGATAACGGCGGTGTACACTGCATCTGCAAGGTCGCTGGAACCTTTGCTTTCGCCGCCGCTGTTGATCAGCCCAATGCGGCCACTGTAGCAATTCAGCACCTGGTAGCGGCAGAGATCGATCGGGTGGTCGGTAGTGAGTTTTTCGTAGACCAATGGAGAGGTTTTTCCATGCTTGGTAGCCAGGTAGCCTCCATTATTGGTCGGTAATTTTTGTTTGATGATATCCGCCTGGAGTGTAACGCCAAGGTGATTGGCCTGGCCGGTGAGGTCGGCTGAAGTATGATAATCCACTCCGTCAACTTTAAATCCGTTATTACGGGTATAGCACCAGAGAATGGTGGCCATGCCGAGTTCATGGGCATATTCGAAGGCTTCGGCCACTTCTTTCAACTGGCGGGCGCTTTCGGCAGAGCCCCAGTAGATGGTGGCGCCTACGGCCACTGCTCCCATATTCCAGGCGCTTTTAACAGTGCCAAACATCGTTTGGTCGAAGCGGTTAGGCAGGCTCAGGAATTCATTGTGATTGATCTTTACCACGAAGGGGATGCGATGGGCATATTTGCGGCTCATGAGCCCCAGTACGCCAAAGGTAGAAGCCACTGCATTGCAGCCGCCTTCGATGGCGAGCTTAACGATATTTTCCGGATCGAAATAGATAGGGTTGGGGGCGAAAGCAGAACCGCCGCTATGCTCAACGCCCTGGTCTACCGGGAAGATGCTGCAGAATCCGGTATTTGCCAGCCGGCCGTGGCCGAGCAATGCCTGGATGCTGCGCAGCACCTGGTTATTCCGGTTGCTGTTGATCCAGGTCTTTTCCACGTGATCGGGGGAAGGCAGGGAGATCATCGATTTGTCGATCGCTGTGCTCTTGTGGTCCAGCAAATAAGCGGCTTTGTCGCCGAGAAGCTCAAGAATTTTTTTTGAAGGCATGGTCTTTGAAAATTTGATGAGATTGAAATGGAAGGAGCTGGCAGTTTGCAATTGGCAATTAGCAGTTATGACCCTTCGTAGGGAATATCCTTTTTCTCAAGGTGTCGCCAACTGCCAATTGCCAATTGCCAATTGCCAACTGCTAACTGCCAATTGCTAACTGCTAATTGCCAATTGCAAACTGCCAACTCCTCCAATGCCCGCAAAGATAGGGGCAAAGCAAGTGCCACCCGCTCTGTTTTTATGGCAGAACGGTGCATCAATTCTCAGACCCGGCCTTCTTTCAGCGATTAAACCGCTTATCAGAACGAAATCTAAGCTTTAAGCATTTCTGTTAATGCAGTTCAAATCTTCGAACGCTATTTCTAAACGTTTTATAAATGCTTCTTCTCCTTTACGGAGCCATACGCGGGGATCGTAATGTTTTTTATTGGGTTTATCGGCGCCTTCCGGATTGCCCAGCTGGCCCTGGAGATAGCCTTCATTATTCTTGTAATAACCCAACACGCCATCCCAGAAGGCCCATTGCAGGTCGGTGTCGATATTCATTTTGATAGCGCCATAGCTGATGGCTTCACGGATCTGGCGTTGCGGCGAGCCGCTTCCACCGTGGAATACAAAGAATACCGGCTTGGGGCCTGTCTTCAGTTCCTTTTGTATATAGTCCTGGCTGTTCTTCAGGATCTCTGGCCTTAGCTCCACATTGCCCGGGCTGTATACGCCATGAACATTGCCGAAGGCGGCTGCCACGCTGAAGAGGCTGCCTATCTTGCTCAGGGCAGTATAGGTATAGGCCACATGTTGGGGTTGGGTGTAGAGCTTTTCATTCTCGACCCCGCTGTTGTCGACCCCATCTTCTTCACCGCCGGTAACGCCCAGTTCGATCTCGATGCCCATGCCCAGGGGCTGCATGCGTTTGAAGAATTCAACGGATGTGTGGATATTCTCTTCCAGTGGTTCTTCGGAAAGATCGAGCATGTGTGAGCTGAACAGCGGCTGGCCTTTTTCTTGGAAGAATTGTTCACCGGCGTCGATCAGTCCGCTCACCCAGGGCAGCCATTTCTTAGCCGCATGGTCTGTATGCAATACCACCGGAACGCCATAATATTTGGCCACATTATGAATATGCAGTGCGCCGGAAATACCACCGGTGATATTGCCCTGGAGCTTATCATTGGGCATACCCTTGCCGGCAATGAACTGGGCGCCGCCATTGGAAAATTGTATGATGACCGGTGAATTCACTTTGGCGGCCGTTTCCAGGGTGGCATTGATGGTATTCGTGCCAATGGTGTTGACGGCCGGAAGAGCGAACTGGCTATCTTTTGCATCCTTGTAAAGGGCTTCCAGTTCTTCGCCAAACAATACACCGGGTTTGTATTTTTTCATCATTCCTGCTATTTTTTTAATGTAAAAATTAATAAAATTTAAACTTGTTGAAATTCCTTTAAGGATAAGGTGGTTTTGTTAAAGAAGGCGCTAAGATACAGTATAGTTTGTGTTTACAAAACACAAATTGAGTTTATCAAATGGGGCGTTGAAAAGTTAACCTGTCAACTAATCCTCGAACTTCCCGAGATTCTTCTGGATCAGAGCGAGATTTTTTTGCAGTGTTTGTTTAAGCTGGCGCTTCACTACCTGGCCCATGGAGGAGCATTTGTAAAAGGCGGGACTTTTAAAATAATCGCCGAGTTCCGTTCTGAGCTGTTTGATCTTTTCAGGGGTGGAGATATTGTCCTTCGACATGATATTGAGCAGTTCCATCAGCCTGAACCGGGTGGAGGCCACGCGGAATGCCATCATGGTGCGTTCTTCCGTTTGATATTGTTCAATGGTATCCTGGTTGAGGTGTTTGGTGCAGATAGAGACCAGTTCCTTGTTTTCCTTGAAGAATTGAGGCAGGTAAAGGCTTTTACGGCCTTCATACGATTGCTGGTCGAAGTCGATGGCCCGGATGCGATATTGGAAGTCTTCGATATCGGGCGTGATGTCCACCACGAAATTATAGGAACGCATATCGCCCAGCAGCCGCACGAAGCACCGCTCATTGAATTTCACGAATTCCTTGGCAAGACGGATCTTGTTGGTAGACGGATCCTCCAGGTGGTTTTTGATGAACACATCGCCGGGAATACCGGGTATATGTTCTTCCACGAGCGTATTATTATAGGTGAGATAAGTGATGCGGTTGGGCGATAAGAGATGCTCCAGTTCGAGCCCATATACGCGGGAAGCATCCGCGATCTTGATATAATAATGATCGTAATTGTCGTTGAACTTGTTCACGATGCGGATGCGAAAGGGATTCGAATTGCCGAAGCTGCAGTAATCGATCCTCGCCACATCGAGGTGTTTGGTAAAAGTGAGATCACCTTCCGTTTTGAGGATGGCATACATCCTTACCAACCCTTCGCGTATATATTCCCAGTCGCGCATATCATACACCACCGTTTCCCAGAGTGTATCCTTCCCGTTCTTATCGACCAGGGGAATGGAATAGGTGATGCGTAACAGATCGTTGTACGATACAGGCAGCCGCACCTCCCTGCCATGTTGCTTGAGATAATTACGCAGTGGTTCGTGCACAGCGAACATAGGCTTTTTGCGCGATGGCTGGTTGGGCTCGCTGAGTTGAAAGTCGTTATCGTTGATAGCGCTCATGAGGGAGTTGGCAGTGAGCAATTGGCAGTTAATGCCTGCTACATTTTGATTTCAGATCAGCAATTTAAGGAATCAGTATCGGAAAATGAATAACCAAATAAAACAGTAGTGCTTCAACTGCCCACTGCAAACTATTTCAGTTTCTCCAGCAACCCTGAAAAATACTCCGGAGCCTGCAAGAGCCGGCTGCCATACCAGCTGAACATTTCGCCATCTGCCGGCAGGACCCTGGTTTGCGGTAATAAAGGTCGCAATTCATCGATATGTTTTTGGGAAAAAGGATAGGGCTCGGAGGAAAGGAGGAGCAGATCGCAATGGGCCGACTGCAATTCTTCCAACGATATTTCCGGATACCTGGTACTATGTCCGAATACGTTATATAGTCCGCAGCGGCGGAGCATATCGTGAATGAAGGTGTCGTGGCCAACGGTCATGAAGGGGGATTTCCAGATAAGATAGGCGGTGCGGAACGGTAAATGGCCTGCCAGGGAAGAATGCAGGGCATTGAAGCCCTGTTCGATGCGCTTGGTGAGAGAAAGGGCTTCGGCCGGACGCCCTGTAAGTTCACCGATGCAGCGCATCATATCCAGCGCATCATCCAGGGTATGAATATCGCTTACCCATACCGGGTAGTCCATTGCCAGTTCTTCCACCTGCTCACGTACATTTTCTTCCTTATTGGCAATGATGCAATCGGGCCGGAGCGCACGGACCAGATCTTTTCTTATCTGCTTGGTGCTGCCGATCCTGGCCCTGGTCCGGAACCAATGTTCAGGATGCACGCAGAATTTGGTGATACCTACTACTTCTTCTTCGAGCCCGAGATGGTATAACAATTCCGTTTGTGAAGGCACCAGCGAAATGATCCGTTGGGGAGTATGAGGTAATTCTATCGTTCTGCCCAATTGGTCAGTAAACAATGCCATGCAGCAAATTTGCTGCAAAATACAGCTTGCGGGAACAAAAATTATGGATGGAAGATAAGAGGAGAAGGTACCTGCCACTACTGATTTCCCCAGCCTGTGTCCCGGGGGTGTAGCAGGAAAATGGTACCGCTGCTACCTCCTGCTAAATAGAATAAGGATCATTTAGCAGGAGGGTTATTGGAGTTAAAGCAGACGGTTCTTACACACAGGATTTGGAACTACTTGGTTTTCGGACGTTGGATCTTATTCGGACGGTTAATCAAGGATACGTTCACGGTCTTTCACGGACATTGAATGGTGATTCAAGGACATGGACGTTGGACTGGTTTTTTACAGGACATTGATTGGTTTGTTCACGGATTTTGGACGGTCATCCGGATATTGGACTGGATTATTGGATTCAAAAAAAGGAAGTTGATTGATACTGGATTTTCAGGATTTTCTTGGATATTGGAACCTTCACGTTGGTTCTCCTGGATATTGGATTGATTGATTTAGCTATCAATCAACTTCTGGAACAAAGATATATGCACATCGAAATGTTAACAAGAGCAGAAAAACTCAATTTCAACTATTCGGCATTTACTGCGTCCATCGTAGGAGTTCAGTCAGGTCCCTCGTAATTGTATGAAAAACACATCGTAATTCTACGTAAATTTTTGATTTTCAGCCTGTTTTGATTGATAATTATCAAATGCATTCAATAAAATGGTGATGTAAAACCGGTATTAACAGAAAGTTACGCATATTGAAAACGCGCATTTTTCCCTGTCCATGGACACACTTGCTGGTGCATTGATCGCCAAAATCAGTCGGTTGATCGAATAAAATTCCGCCACGGAAATGCCTTTATTAATCTTGTATCACGGGTTTTCCGTTTCTGAACCGAACCCCCTTTTTCGCTCCATAACCCTGAACCGGGGCAAGTCCGGTGCTAACCCTCTCACCGGCTTTCGCAAACTATACCAACCCGGTAAATAAAAAGCCCCGGCGAGTACCGGGACTTTTTTGTTGCCACTATAATATTTTACCGGACACTAACTCCCCAACGCCTGTATCACATCATATTTCGTTACGATATGATAATTGCCGGCATCATCCTTGCTCAGCACTGCCCCATTGTCCTTATTGATCAATGTCCTCAATTTTTCGATCGGAGTATTGAAATCGACTACCGGGAACGGCTTCTCCATCACAGATTCCACTTTTTCATTCCGGATATCCGGGTTGGAAAAAACTTTCTGGAACAGCCCGCTTTCACTGATAGCGCCTACGATGCCATTACCATTGCCCACCGGGATATGTTCGATATCGTATTTCTTCATCAGTTCAACCGCATCGGCCACGGTACGGCCTGGTTCAACCGTTACGAGCTTCTGACGGATGCCTCTGCCATTGATGATGTCCTTGAATGTCTTCACATCCAGGAAACCTCTTTCCATCATCCACTGGTCATTATATATCTTGGCCACATAGCGGCTGCCATGGTCATGAAAGATACAAACCACCAGGTCATCTTTTTTCAAACGGCTACCCAACTGCATCAGGCCCTGCAGGCAACTGCCGGCACTATAACCGCAGAACAGCCCTTCTTCTTTGGCGATCCTTCTCGCCATCACCGCGCCATCCTTGTCGGTGACCTGCTCGAAATGGTCGATCACCCTCATGTCGTAGTTTTCCGGTACGAAGTCTTCCCCGAAACCTTCAGAGATATAGGGATGCACTTCATTCATATCGATCTCCCCGGTACGGAAATATTTGGTGAGGAGTGAGCCGTATACATCGATGGCCCATACCTGGATGGCAGGATTCTTTTCCTTCAGGTACATCGCCGTTCCTGTAACAGTGCCCCCGGTGCCGGCCGTACAAACGAGATGCGTGATCTTTCCGTCTGTCTGACGCCAGATCTCCGGCCCGGTAGTTTCATAATGCGCCAGCCTGTTGGCCAGGTTATCATATTGATTGCAATGAAATGAATTCGGGATCTCTTTGGCGAGCCTGCGGGCTACGGAATAGTAGGAGCGGGGATCATCGGGCTCTACATTGGTTGGACAAACGATCACTTCGGCGCCTACGGCCTTCAGGATGTCCATTTTTTCTTTCGACTGCTTATCAGTAGTAGTGAAGATACATTTGTACCCTTTTACACAAGCCGCCAGGGCCAATCCCATCCCCGTATTCCCGCTGGTACATTCTATAATGGTACCACCCGGTTTCAGCTTCCCTTCCTGTTCGGCCACTTCGATCATCTTGATCGCCATGCGGTCTTTGATCGAATTGCCCGGGTTGAAATAATCCACTTTCGACAGGACTGTACAGGGCAAACTGGCCGTTATCTTGTTTAGCCGGATCAGGGGCGTATTGCCAATCGTTTCCAGGATGTTATTCTTGATATCCATAACCTTTGTATTCTCCGGCAAAGGTACGGTTTTGCTTCCTACTGCCTTCCGCTTAGTGTCCACAACTATTTATTATTTTTGGAATATGAAATGCCGGAAAGTTTATTTTATCAGTGGACTGGGCGCCGATCACCGTGTTTTCAAATACATTCGCTTACCGGAAGGAATGGAAGCCGTATACCTGCACTGGATCGATCCGCAGCCCGGAGAATCACTGAGCGCTTATGCCACCAGGTTAGCCGGCAGGATCGATACTACGGAGCCCTTCGCATTGGTGGGATTATCATTCGGCGGTATGCTGGCCACGGAGATCGCCAAACGCTGTCATCCTGTTCATACGGTCCTGATCTCAAGCATTCCGCTTTCTACCCATCTGCCCAGTTACTTTCGTGCCGCATCCGCATTACGCCTGCACAAAGTTGTGCCGGTCGGCCTTATCAAAATGATGGCCAAAACGAAAAGACTGATCTCGGCTGAAAAGAACGACGACAAGAAACTCCTCTGGCAGATCATCGACGAAACGGACCCCCACTTTATCCGCTGGGCATTCGAAGCCATCCTTCAATGGAACAATACCGACAAGCCCTCACCCCTGAGCCATATCCATGGCGCCCGCGATGAGGTATTGCCGGCCCGGTATACCACGCCCACTCATACCATTCACAGGGCAGGGCATATGATGGTGATGACAAGGCCCGCAGCGATCAATTCCATCCTGCAGGCCACTTTGGCCGGCTGATCCGTCATTGAAAACCTGTTGATAAAACAAAATTTTTTCTTGCCGCCCAACCCTTACATTTGCTCCCCCCGTTTTGTAATGGGCCATTCATCGTCAAAAATTCATTGCTAAAAATGGAAGCAAAGTACAGTCAGAAGATCGCTGAGAAATTGAATCTTACCCTGAAACAGATCCACAATGTGAACGGGCTCAATGCCGAAGGGGCCACTATCCCTTTTATGGCCCGTTACCGTAAGGAGGCCACCGGCAATCTCGATGAAGTGGCCATTGGTCAGATCGTGGAGCAGATCAACTATTTCAACGAGCTCGACAAACGGAAAGAAACAGTGCTGAAGACCATTGATGGTTTGGGCAAGCTTACACCTGAACTGAAACAACGCATCGAGGATTGCTACGATGCCACCGAACTGGAAGATATCTACCTGCCTTATAAACCTAAACGTAAAACAAAAGCCACCCAGGCCATCGAAAAAGGTTTGGAACCATTGGCCAAACAGCTATTCGAACAGGGAAGTGAAGATCCTTCCGTAGCTGCCGCTCCATTTTTGAATGAGCAGGTGAAAGATGCGAAGGAAGCATTGCAGGGCGCGAGGGATATCATTGCCGAATGGATATCCGAGCATGAACAGGCGCGAAATAAAGTACGCCAGCTCTTCACCGAAACGGCTGTGCTCAGCTCCAAAGTGCTGACGAGTAAGAAGGAAGAAGAGGAAGCCCAGAAGTACCGCGACTACTTCGAGTTCAGCGAACCGCTGGCCAATAGCCCATCACACCGTATCCTTGCCATCCGCCGCGGCGAAAAGGAAGGATACCTGATCATGGACCTCAATATCGACAAGCAAACGGCTATCGACGAGCTCGACCGCATTTTCATCAAATCTTCCAATGCGCAGGGCAGCGAAGTAAAAAAAGCAGTGGAAGATTCGTTCGACCGGCTACTGAAACCATCCATCGAAAATGAGTTCCGTCTGCTCAGCAAGAACAAGGCCGATGAGGAAGCAATCAACGTGTTCACGGAAAATCTCCGGCAATTGCTGCTGGCCTCACCACTTGGCTCCAAACGGGTGCTGGCGCTGGACCCCGGTTTCCGTACCGGCTGCAAACTGGTTTGCCTGGATGCACAGGGCAATTTTTTATTCAATACAACCATCTACCCGCACCCTCCGCAACATGAATGGCAGAAAAGTGAACAGGAATTGAAATACCTGGTAAACCGTTATGATATCGAAGCCATCGGCATAGGCAATGGCACAGCCGGCAGGGAAACGGAACAACTGGTGAGAGGCATCGACTTCGGGAAGCCGGTAAGTATTTTCCAGGTGAATGAAAGCGGTGCATCCATTTATTCAGCTTCAGAAGTGGCGAGAGAAGAATTCCCCGACCAGGACGTTACCGTTCGTGGAGCAGTCAGCATCGGTCGCAGGTTGCTCGATCCGCTGAGCGAACTGGTGAAGATCGATCCCAAATCCATTGGGGTAGGGCAATACCAGCATGATGTGAACCAGACCAAACTGAAAGATGCGCTGGACAGGGTAGTGGAGAGCGCCGTGAACTATGTGGGCGTGGATGTGAATACAGCCTCCAGGCATCTGCTGGTATATGTTTCAGGGCTCAGCACCACCCTGGCAAAGAATATCGTCGAATACCGGGCCAAGAATGGGCCATTCAAAAGCAGGGAAGAACTGAAGAAAGTGTCGATGATGGGGCCAAAGACCTTTGAACAATGTGCAGGCTTTTTGCGCATTCCCGGTGCGGCCAATCCGCTCGATAATTCCTCCGTTCACCCTGAGAGCTATTTTGTGGTGGAGCAAATGTCGAAAGACCTGCAGGCTTCGTCGGAGCAACTGATCCAGCAGGCCGATCTGCGGAAGAAGATCAACCGTAAGCAATATATCAGTGAATCGGTTGGTGAGTTCACGATCGACGATATCCTGAAAGAACTGGAAAAACCGGGCCGCGACCCGCGAGCGCCCATCGAAGAGTTCCGGTTCGATGACACCATCAAATCCATTGAAGACGTAAGGCCGGGTATGACCGTTCCCGGTATCGTTACCAATATCACCAACTTCGGAGTATTCGTGGACATTGGCGTGAAGCAGGATGGACTTGTACATATATCACAATTGAGCAACACTTATATTTCCGATCCAACCCAGGTAGTGAAATTACAGCAGCAGGTAACCGTTACCGTTACCGAGGTAGATGTGGCCAGAAAACGGATCAGCCTTTCGATGAAAGAACACAGTAAGGGTAGTAGTGAGAAACGGAGCGGTGAGCGCAAACCCGGGGCTGCGCAGAAAAGCCAGCCCAAAAAATCCGAACCGCTGAACCCTTTTCAGGCTAAATTGATGGAGCTGAAGAAGAAGTTCAAGGATTGACGGATCTGTAAATGGAAAACATTGCAAAGCCCCTCCGGAGAACCGGAAGGGCATACCGAACCTGATGATCATTGTGTCATCAAGCTATCTGAAAGCCAGGCCGGCATAATGGCCTGGCTTTATAATGTCTTTTGCTGAATATCTTTTTTCTTCCTGCCGAGGTACATATCCAGGAACATCAGTCCCAATACAATGGTCACCATGAGAAAAATATTGGTATACCGGTTATTGAAGATCTTGCTGTAATCGATCTTGTCAAGATTGACATTCACGGAATACAATCCATTACTGCCGCCGCCTGAAGTCCACTGTACCTGCGATAGGCCATAGATGAGGAATCCCACAATAGTAAGAATGAAGAAAGCGGCAATACCATAGATCACACGTTTATTGATATAGGATTGCGCCGCCGGCGTTATCTTGTACTTACCGATCTCCTCCATTACATTTTGTGTGAAGCGCATGGAAGGCTCGTCCAGTTCCAGGTGCTGTTGCATCAAATGATGCACCTCCAGCAGCTCTGCATATTTTGTTCTCCACTCCGTTTGTGTGGCGATCAATTGTTCAATGAACAATTTTTCTTCTGCACCACTGGCGCCATCGATGTACTCCCACAAACGTTCTTCCATATAGTGTTGTGTGTCCATAGAAAAACCTTTTCATTCCTTAATAAATGTACGCAAACTAACTGCCTCAACATTCATATCTCCGCCCGATCGTCTATCAGCCTCCCATCACATCCTTCACTTCTTCTTTAAAATATGTTTCCATTTTATCCTTCAACCGTTGCCTTGCGCGGTGCAGCCTGACCTTCACGGTATTGGGTTCCACTCCCATGATCTGCCCGATCTCCTCAAGGCTTTGCTCTCCTTTATAAAATAGGGTGATCAGCTTGGCATCGTCCGGGCTTAGCAAATGTATGGCCCGGTTCACCATCTGCACTTTTGATTTCTGTTCTATGGTGTTGGCCTTGAAACCTGAATCGAGCCGGCTGGCGGTTTCCAGTACCTGTTCATGGTCCAATGGCCTGATGTCCAGTTTTTTCTTTCTTAAAAAAGAGATGCAGGTAGTGGACACAATGGTGTACAACCAGGTACTGAATTTGGCATCGCCACGAAAATCCGCCAGATTGCGATAGGCTTTTACGAATACATCCTGTGCTATTTCTTCGGCATCCTCGCGGTTGGGCGCATACCGCAGCGCTATGGTGAAAACGAACTTCTGGTATCGCTTCACCAGTTCTGCATATAGTGATGGCTCACCACGCAGTACTCTGCTAATGATCTCATTATCATTCGGTCCGGTATACATTGCAAGGAATAGGACTACCTGTGGAGGCAGGAGGTTACAGGCAAGGTACAGAATTTAAAACAGGGACCGCCTGTAACCTGTGAGCATCCTCTATAGTCAGAGATATTATATGTTCCCTGAAAAAAATTACTGTAAAACTGTAACCCGGGCCAATAAGCAGTAGTCATATTCAGTAAACGCACAATAATTATTACAATAACATTAAACAATACAATATGGATATCGCAGAAGTATTAGTACCAATTTTTGTTTGTCTGGGCCTTTTTGCCATGGTGTTTGGCATTTTTTACATGCAAAAGAGGGAGAACCTGGCCATGATCGAAAAAGGAATGAACCCTAAAGAGCCCAGGCCGGCGCCTTATAAGAACCTGAAATGGGGATTGTTACTGGTAGGGGAAGGATTGAGTCTTTTGATCGCTTCTATACTGGACCAAACGGTATTTATCAATACCCATAATACCCGTAGGGATAATGATAATGTAGCCATTTATTTTTCTCTCATTGCCATTGGCGGCGGGTTTGGATTGATCGCTTCGTACCGGGTCGAGAAAAAAGAGTTACTGGACAGGAACAGAAGAGATCAGCAATAATGCTGGTGTAACGAAATTTGTACTTGCTAAAT
>OFTY01000320.1_pt1 | contig 41074 bp, 40 predicted proteins | sample 1775061 | NCBI WGS metagenome assembly OFTY01 (sample SAMN08195773, study PRJEB24354) | sludge metagenome | isolation source: sludge from phenol fed wastewater aerobic bioreactor B | place: India: Nagpur | collected 2016-09-16 | reverse complement strand
TACGGCGCTATTGCTGCCGCACTTGGGGCTAAGACCGGTGCAAGATTAGTGGGATACGCCATGAATGCAAGTCATCAGGCTAAGCCGCCTGTTCCCGCACACCGCGTTGTCAATCGTGTGGGCATGCTGACCGGCAAACACCATTTTGCCTATCCTGCCCAAATGCAGGAACTGCTGCAGCAGGAAGGCGTGGACGTGGCAGAAGACAAGGTGCTGCATTTCGATCAGATTTTCTGGGACCCGGCACGGGAACTTTAGAACATTTTTTGCACCCTGCTGCTTTTAACCCGGTGCTATCCCCATGCTGTGGAAAAGCTATTTCTCTAATCTATGGTGCTATTTGCGGCCTATCGGATATTGCGTGTAACTTTACCGCTCATTATTTCAAAACTATTAAATAGCGTATAAAATGGCAGCGGTATTCACAGATGCAAATTTTGAGGCAGAAGTGTTACAAACAGATCAGTTATCTGTAATTGACTTTTGGGCACCCTGGTGCGGCCCATGTCTTGCAATTGGTCCTACTATAGAGACACTGGCTAAGGAGTACGAAGGAAAGATAAAAGTTGGTAAAGTTAACGTGGACGAAAACCCACAACTTTCCATTAATTACGGCATTACTTCTATACCTGCCGTACTGTTCATCAAGAATGGTCAGGTGGTAGATAAGCAGGTAGGCGCTGCGCCAAAAAATGTTTTCGAAAAGAAAATTCAGCAGCATCTCTGAGGCATTTCTGAATGGAATCAGATCAAGGTCCCGCAGTTGCTGTGGGACTTTTTTTTATCCTTGTACCGGACATCTCTGCCAGAGACAGACCGGTCAGTGAAGAGCCTGCAAAACACGGTTCATTTTTGCCCGCAGTTTCCCTGTAGTTCCCTTAATTTGCAGGTCAGGAGGTATAATAATTGTATCTTGGGCAAAGCAAAGCGCAGTTATAGCAACTAAATGAAGCAGTTAACAATTATCAACGATCCCATCTACAAAAAGCCGGATCATTTTACCGCCATCGACCGTTTTTTTCTGCGGTTCATTAAGGATGAAAGGGACTTACCTTTTGCCTGGCTCACCGCTAAGATTTCTTTGACGCTGGTACCGCTGGGCATCTTGCTGTATATGCCTTTTATCCAGGGCTGGGTTTGGTGGGTAATAGCCGCCGCTTATGCATACTTCAACAACTTCGTCTATAAAGGTCCCTTTGGCCTTATGCTTCATTGTACCAGCCACCGTGCATTTTTTAAACGCGAATACAATGGGCTGAATCACTATCTCCCCTGGATCATCGCTCCATTTTTTGGTCATTCGCCTGAGACCTATTACACTCACCACGTAGGGATGCACCATGCCGAAAATAATCTGGAGGATGATGAAAGCAGCACCATGCCGTTCCAGCGCGATTCTTTGCGCGACTTTGGTATCTATTTCGGTGTATTTCTGTTTACGGGCATTTATCACCTGGCTGCTTATTTCTTTCGTAAAAAACGGAAAAGGCTTCTATATCGCTCAGTACGCGGCGAACTGCTTTTTATCTTCTTTTGCGTAGGGATGAGTTTTGTCAATTTTATGGCTACACTCTGGGTATTTATCATACCCTTTTTTCTCTATCGGTTGATCGCCATGATGGGAAACTGGGCGCAACATGCGTTTATTGATCCGGCAGACCCGGGTAATGATTATCGCAACAGCATTACCTGCATCAATACCCAATACAATGTGAAGTGCTGGAACGATGGATACCATATCAGCCACCATGAAAAGCAAACCATGCACTGGACAGACCATCCCGTGTACTTTCAGCAAACGCTGCAGAAATACATCGATAATAAAGCTATCGTGTTTGATGGCATTCACTTTCTGCATGTGTTCTTCTGGCTGATGCGCAAACGTTACGACCTGTTGGCGCGGCATTACGTAGATATTGGCAGCAGATTCCGGAGCGATGAAGAAGTCATTGCCTTCCTGAAAAGCAGAACTAAAAAAATTCCTTTCAATACAGTTCATCCGGCGTTGGCATAGTACTTCCGATCAGTCCTTCATTTCGGTAGCGCTCAATGCGCCTGTTCATGATATAGAACCAAAGCGGTGGAAGCATAGCCAGTAACATGCTTCCCGGATAGCCTGCAGGAAGTTGCGGCGCATGGGCATGATGCCGGAGGGTCTGATATTTTTTGCTGGCGAGATAATGATGGTCACTGTGACGACTCAGTTCAAACAACATGATCCTGCCCAGAATGTGATTGCTGTTCCAGCTATGTTCGGGCAAAGCACGTTCGTAAGATCCATCACGGGTTTCCCTCCTTCTGAGCCCGTAGTGTTCAATGTAGTTCACCGTTTCCAGCAATAAAATTCCGATGAGGGCGGCAAACAAAAAGCAGACAGCAACGAATCTGCCAAATACCAACACAATAGAGACAAGAAAGAGCACCTGAACGAGCTGATAGTGCAACATTTCATTTTGATACCAGCGCCGGCCTTTTCTTTTTTGTTCCGCCGATGCAATGGTCCATGCTTTTCGATAAACTCCCGTAATACTTCTCCACCAGAATCGATACAGTGATTGGTGCAGCGGAGCAGAACTCGGATCCTGAGGAGTGCCTACATATTTGTGATGTCCGCGATTATGTTCGATGTAAAAATGCATGTACATCGAAGTAAGCAGTAATGACTTTGCGAGGAGACGCTCGAAACCACTGCGGCGGTGACCCAATTCATGCGCCACGTTGATCCCAAAGATGCCGCACAAAAGCCCCATTGTGAGCACACGTCCCAGAATGTTGACCGGGCTTATATCCGACTGCTGCATGCTGTGTAAAAAGCGGAACAGCAACAAATACTGAAGCGGAACCACCAGATAAAGCCATACATCATATACCCGATCTTTTCTGAGGACGGCCTCTTCAGCAGCATCCGGATTTCTTTCGTCAGGTCTCCAAAAAAGCTCGGCCAACGGAATGAGTACAAACGCATAGACCACGGGTAGCCACACCCAAATGCCCGTGGTGCTAAAGCTATGCGCCGCGGCCAGAAAGATCAGCAGCGGCGACAGATATTTTGCGGCTCTCCATCGCATAGAAGACGAAATCAGATTAGATCATTCGCCACAACTGTACCGCTTAAAACGTAAATCCAAGACACAAGCCTGTACGCAAACCGGGCAGCGAGATTTTGTTTTCAGCCTTCACAGACGTGTTGGTCACTGTGGCGTTAAACTTATTACCGCTGAAGCCTATGCTCTCAATGGTTTCCTCAAGGCTAAGCTTATCTTCCGTTGTAAGGTCGGTAAAGTCGCCCGAAGCTTCAAGACTCAGATTGTAGCTTGCATATTGCGGTCCGAGAATCCACCAATCGAGCGAGACATGACTTCCGAAATGCCATTGCGCTCCGAGCAAAAAGCCGCCGGAAAATGCCGTAGTGCGCCCTTTCAGATCCACAGGCTTGTAGGTGCCATCACTTTTTTTGTACTTATAATACCAGTCAATATTGTAGCCGGCAATACGAACAAACGGTGCGATGTAAAATCCATTATTGGGTTTCTTTCCAAAGTAATAGCGAAATTCGGGAGTGATCGCCCAGCTACTCACCTTAGCATTGTTGACAAAATCGAGGCCGGCATCCGTGGTGTCTCCCTTATCGGTCTCCATAGCATTTCGCACAGTGGACTGAAACGGAATCGACCCCTTCGGCATAAAGCGAAACCCTAAGGCGACAGAGGTTTTTGGAGATAGTGAACGTTCATACTGGAAGGAAAAACTGCGGAGTGCCAGGGCAAACAAGTTGATTTTGACATTATTCTTTGGAAAAGGCTCGACGCTGCGGGTGGCACTTTCCTGCGCACGACCCATCCATCCGGTTAATACAAAAAGGGTGCAAAGTGCGGTTTTTTTCATTGATCTGCGTTTTCAGCAAGATAATCAATGCCGATAAGAAAGCAAGGCAACATCCATCCCTTTGTTTTTCAGCCACCTGCCTGCACTCATCCTTCACTTTAACAAAAAGTAAATGGCGGTACAGCCCGTGTGGAACAACTTTTTTTAAGATTGACAAGAACCGAAACTTATTGCAATGAAGAGAATAAGAACAATAATGGCATTAGGACTGGCCATCGGAACATTAACGACAGGATGCTCCACCTACAAGCGCATGAACAATACGGAAAAAGGAGCGGTGATCGGCGCTGCCGGTGGCGCGGTAGCCGGTGGAGTAATTGGAAAAGTTGCGGGCAATAATCCCGCCCTCGGTGCCGTGATTGGTACCGTAGTAGGTGGTGCAGGAGGTGCCATCATCGGCAGGCACATGGATAAGCAGGCAAAAGAGATAGAGCAAACGGTGCCAGGAGCTGAAGTAGAGCGCGTAGGTGAAGGAATTGTAGTCAACTTCAATGAAAAAGTGTTGTTCGGTTACGACCAGGCTACACTTAATGGTAATGCCTACAATGCCCTCAACCAACTGGTGAGTGTACTGAAAAAATATAACGAGACTGATCTGAAAATTTACGGTCATACGGACAGCAAAGGTTCAGAAGCCTACAATCAGCGACTTTCGGAGCGAAGGGCCATGGCCGTAGCCGATTACCTGGCGGCGCAGGGTATCTCACGCTCTCGGATGACCACCTATGGCTATGGTGAGTCGGCACCAAAGTGTACGAATGATACAGAAGAAGGAAGGGCTTGCAATCGCCGTGTGGAATTTGCCATCACAGCCAACCAGCAGATGCAGCAGGAAGCCATGCGCGAAGCGAATCAGTAGTTATTTTTATCCTTTGATTTTTTTACCAGAGCACTGCCCCTCACGGCGGTGCTTCTGCTTTTTTCCGCGCTAATTTTCTTCCTCGAAATAGATCTTATAAAAGTGCATGCCCATTCCGGCATCATAACCCTTTTCGATCAGGTCTTTATTGCCATGGATGTACACATGAAAGTTCTTATCCAGCTTCAGGACACTCTTGTATATTCTTGATTGCTTCCTGACCGCATTGCCGGATATTCCGAAGGCTTCGTCAAAGCTGATGTCCCGCTCATCCGCATACTGCTTCTCGTATTTTCGGAAAGACTCAATTACCTCCGGGATCTGGAGGACTTCTTCCTCGAATTCATTTCGGCTGAACTGTTCGTTCTTTTTAAAATAGTTTACCGATTTGTTGAGCAGATCGATTTGTTCTACCCGCGACACTTCAAATTCTCCGGGTATCTGTTCTACTACATAAGATTTATACATGCTCATGTAATCCTGTGTAGCATGAAACTCGTCGGACGCTGCACGGAGTTTAAGAAACTTATCTTTCCAGAACTGAGCCTCGCCCCCTTTATTCGTGCGGTCAGTCACCAGCACCCTGTACCCATTGTCTTCATCGAGCTGCAGTATAAGGCAGGCTTTATCAGGCTTTGACGGATGGATGCCCTCATCGGCATGGAAATAGTAGCGCTTATCTTTTTCTTCAATCTTCAGAAAGTTTTCTTTCACTTCGGTTTTATAGATACCAATAGCCTGAACTACATGCTGATCTGCTTTCAATCCCCGAAAGAATGCGACGTGCAATTCTCCGCTTTTGATATTTGGAAGATCTGTTGCTTCAAAAAGATTGCGCGCAATGCTGATGCTGTGTCGCAACAAATCTTCGGGCGCATCAAATATCTGCCGTGCATAATGACGGACCTCGTTGAGCGCAAGGTCTGAAGGATGCCAGAAATTGTAGGCTTCCGCTTCGGGAAGACTGTTGAGAAAATAACCCTGCAACAAACTCTTTACCCGCTCTTCCGAAAGATCTACAAGCTCTTTCGTCAGGGACAACTCCTCCCCTGCTGCACGGTTTCCGATATAGTGAGTGGCCAGCGCCTCAAGTTGCGCCTCTGCAATGATGATCATAGACAACCGCGAAAATAAGCAACGAAGGTTTTGCAGCGCTTTTGTATTTTGTTGGTCAACAAGGCCCGCCATGTACTTCCGTTCGTTTCTTGGTCTGCTTTATAGTATTGTTGCAGTGCTTGCTCCGACCCTGGCGCATGCGCAGTTGAAATTGTATGGTGGCAGGCAAAACGACAACAATTGTAAAGTTTTTTTTCTCGTCAATCCCACCGACAGCATCTATTATATAGCAGGACTGCAGCAAAACCAGCTATCAGATTGCCAGACATTTAGCAGCAAAATCATGACCCATTCCGGGCGGCTGAGAATCAATGTAAGTATAAATGAAGAGGCCTACCTGCTGCTGCTGCCAAAAGATACTATCGCCTATAAAATTCTGATCAGCGCCAACAGTCTGGAACGGGATATGGAAATGCAGGTTTTACTGCGCCATAGTACTGAGGTGATCAATACCAACAACGACAAAAGACGCAACCGCCAGATAAAGCGGTTAGACGGCCGTACGCTTATACTGAAGCTGGAGTAAGAACAAAACCTCGTTGATCTGAATGAGGGAAATTCATTGTTCTTCTATTAAGATGAGCTGCACTGTGCAAAGTAGAATATGCGGAAGATGACGAAGAATACTGTAAAAGGTTTGAAATCGTTTCATGCTATAGCCAGTCTGAGGGAGCCGAAATAAGCCCTACGAAATCAGACCATGAAAAATTCGGGCCTTGTTAACGAGCCGATAGCATTACACCTCAAATTGCAACTTGCTCAGGCTTTTGTACAATCCATTCTCAAGTTCAAGCAATTCAAAATGGGTACCTTTTTCCCGTATCGCCCCATGTTCCAGCACCAATATCTGATCGGCATTGCGTATGGTAGAAAGCCGGTGCGCAATGACGAAAGAAGTGCGGTTCTTCATCAGGTTAAATAAGGCTTCCTGCACCAGGGCTTCGGATTCAGAATCCAGCGAACTGGTAGCCTCATCCAGAATTAATATAGCAGGATCTTTGAGTATGGCACGGGCTATTGCAATACGTTGTCTCTGACCACCCGAAAGCTTTACGCCACGCTCGCCTACCACCGTTTCGTAGCCCTCCGGAAATCGTTGGATGAACTCGTGCGCATTGGCCTTTCTGGCTGCTTCTTCTACTTCCTCCCGAGTGGCATCAGGCTTACCGTAGGCAATATTTTCGAAGATGCTGCCACCAAACAGCAATACGTCCTGCGGCACTAAGGCCATCTGCCTGCGGAGCTGGCTTAGCGGAAATTCATCGGCTGCTCTTCCGTCGAACAATATACTCCCCGATTGTGGATCGTAAAACCGGAGCAGAAGGGAAACGAGGGTGCTTTTGCCTGCTCCGCTCGGGCCAACCACAGCAATCTGCTGCCCGGGCGCTGCTTCGATATTCAAATGTTTCAGCACCTGCACTTCCGGTCTTGATGGATAGTAAAATGAAACATCACGAAGTTGCACTTTTCCCTGCAGGCGGTACTCTGGTTGCAGCATTTCGTCGGCTACAGTTACGGTTTCTGTAGACTCCTTCAATATTTCTCTGACCCTTTGTGTGGCGCCAATAGTTTTTTGCAGTTGACTATAGATATCTGCAAAGCCCGCCATTGTGCCCCCCACAAATGCAGTAAAAATCACAAACTTCATGAGATTGCCCACCTCCATGTTCATGGTCATGGCGTACCAAACTACCAGCACTATAGCCCCAAATACACTAAAGATCATAAAGGAGATGAACATGCCACGCACCCGTCCATTGCGCACCGCCAGCCGCACAACATCGGTCACACTTTTGGTGTATCGTCCTATTTCATACCATTCATTATTGAAAGCCTTCACATTGCTGATGCCCTGAAGTGTTTCCTGCACAATGGTGCCCGAGTCGGCAAGCTGATCCTGCGCCATGCGGCTGTACTTTCGTATCGTTCGGCTGAAGATCAATGCGATGATGATGACGATCGGTATGACGGAAAGCATCACGAGCGTAAGCTTTACGGACAGATACAGGATCATACCCACCCCGATGACCATAGTGAGGACACCGCGGAGCAGTTCGGCCAGCATTACAGACACCGCATCCTGTATCTGGGTGATATCTGCACTGATGCGCGAACTCAGTTCCCCTACCCTTCTTTGTGCAAAGAAGTCCATGGGCATCATAATCAGGTGCCTGTAAATATCCTTGCGCATATCAGCTACGGCATTTTCACCCACCGAAGTAAAAAGATAGACACGCATAAATGAAAACAGCATCTGCAGGGTGAGTAACGCAATCATGATGACAGCGATAAGGCCCGGCGAGAAATGAAGCGTGGAAGCCGAAGGATTGCCCGTGGCACTATTGATCATTTCGCCAAGCAAATAGGGAAAGGCCATGGTACTTCCCGCAGAAAGTGAAATAAAGAGCAGACCTAACAGAAACCGGGTACGGTAAGGCCGAAGATACCGGAAAATGGTCAGGCCTTCTCGAAGGCTTTCACGCGTGAGTTTTGCTTTAGGTACATCAACAGTTTGTCCGCCTCTTGCCATGCTGAAATGCTTTTTGACGCTGCAAAACTACATGCTCTGCGGGAAGCCCGCCCGATAATTTCGGTCAGTGACGGTCCTACATCGGTTAAAGTATTCTGAAAATGAACGTCGGTGGGACGGTATGGCCAAAGTCTGCCTCTGGATTTTTCATTAGGTTTGTACAAAGCCTCACTGTACTTATGGAAAGGATCAACAGTCTGCTCGAAAAGATTAGAGAACTCAACAGAATCCCCCAGCCCACCGTCATAGAGATAGACCTGATGATGGATTATACCAGGGTGATGTATGCAGACCTGCTGGAATGGAGACAGAAAGTAGGCTTTAATGAAGCCATAACGATGCAACCGTCCGTCGTTTCAAAGTCGGAGCCCCGGCCTGCTCCTATGAGTGCGATAATGGAGCCTGCAACTGAGGAACCTTCAAAGGTTTCAGACACCAAAAACAGTAATGCTTTGCCGGTAGAAGACGTGCTGCTCCCACCTCCGGTCATGCCTGTTTTTCAGCCAGCGCGACGATATGCGGGTACAGACATCAGGCAACTGGTTGGCATCAACGACAAATATCAGTATATCTCAGAGCTTTTTGCCAATAACGTGGAAGCCTACGAAGCCGTGATGCAGGAACTCAACACTTTCGACGCTGAAGAGGAAGCAATCATCTGGATCAACAATTCTGTCAGCACACAGTTCGGCTGGCAGGAGGATACAGAATCTGTGCAAGCCTTTTTCAGGTTGCTGGCCGAATATTTCAGTGTGAGTTAACGCTATTCAAAAAATATTTCCTCAGACTTCCTTCTGAAAATGGGAATGAACCAGGCACCCCGAATGCCGAAAAGAAGGTCGAAGCGCTTGTCGTTTCCGGGGCGGCCAACATCAAAAAGATAGTCTCTGCGGCCCTGTGTAAACCCTGCCAGCACATCGAGGCCAACCGTGAAATTGACCAGACCATTGTTAGCATAATACACATAGCCGGCATATTGCTCTACATACATGCCGTTGGCCAAACGATCATAACCCTTCTTATAGTCACCCTGCAATTGAGGAATCGTTCCTGCGTTGCGGGTAACAATATGAATTTTGTGCTGAATAAAACCGGCAGAAGTGATGAGCTGCAAACCATTGTCCGGATTCGTTTTTGAGAAATTTATTGTTTTTCCGAACTGCAGCCCGATAGCATACCCACGTTCATAAGTCTCAATCGGTTTCCGAAATCCTTCTGTCGTGATCAGGGTACCCTCACTTGTCCGAATGTTTTGAAGAAAACCCGGCTCTTCGACCTTATTCCCCAGTATAAAATCGGCCTTCACACCCAACAGCCAGTTGCTTCTGGTCTTGTAGAAAACGGACGGCCCTACCCGGTAGCTGGTGCCAAAGCGACGGGCCATATCGCCGCCGGGAAAATCCAAATTACCGGCAAGACTGATAACAAAACCCTTTTTAGCCTCTCTCTTCGGGGTGCCGAAAAGCTCATCCTGCGCATGTGCCCAGGATCCTGACAACAGGCAAGCCACCAGGGCCACTGTTTTTAACTTCATATCATCTGAAAGCGTAAAGATAAGCAGGAAATAGTAGCGGGGTAAAAACCATGTGGAAATTACACTGCGGTGAAAATAGCCAGGGGTCAATAAAAATGATGAAAATGAAGCGGCAATTTGTAGGTTTGCAGCCGTTAAAACCAGTAAGATACCATGCATAAAATACAGATGGTAGATTTGAAAAGGCAGTATGAAAAAATCAAGCCTGAGGTGGATGCTGCCATCCAGAATGTACTAGATTCAACAGCCTTTATCGGCGGTCCGGATGTGAGCGCATTTTCCCGCGAACTTGCAGACTACAACGGCGTGCGCCACGTGATACCCTGTGCCAACGGTACCGATGCATTGCAGATTGCGCTGATGGCTTTGGGGTTGCAACCCGGCGACGAAGTGATTACCCCTTCTTTCACTTATATAGCTACGGTGGAAGTAGTGGCCCTGCTGCGACTGACGCCCGTTTTTGTGGATGTAGATGCGGACACTTACACCATGAACATTGAAAGCCTGAAAAAGGCGATCACGAAAAAAACAAAAGCCATCATACCGGTTCATCTTTACGGACAGGCTGCTGATATGGAACCCATACTGGCTCTTGCGGCCGAGCATGGAATAGCGGTGATCGAAGACAATGCTCAGGCCATTGGCGGCGACTATACCTTTTCTGATGGAACAAAAAAGAAGACCGGCTCCATGGGGGTTGTTGGCACTACTTCGTTCTTTCCATCCAAAAATCTGGGATGTTACGGCGATGGTGGCGCAATGTTTACCAACGATGATGCCCTGGCTGAAAAGCTCCGCATGATCGCGAACCATGGTCAGAATGTGCGCTATTACCACGAAATGGTAGGATGCAACAGCCGGCTCGACGCCATACAGGCGGCTATCTTGCGCATTAAGCTCAGGCATCTCGACGAGTATTGCGATGCACGGAGAAAGGTGGCCGATCATTACGATCAGGCTTTTTCGGGTCATGCCTCCCTCACTACACCCTACCGCGCTCCTTACTCCCGACATGTGTTTCATCAATACACCCTTCAGCTCAGCGGGGTAAACCGCGACAAGTTGATCGGCCTGCTGGCGGAGAAAGGAATTCCCTCTATGCTGTATTACCCAGTACCGAGCCATAAACAAAACATGTTCAAATCATTGGGCGGCGGGGCCTTCCGGCTTCCGGTTACCGATGAACTTCAGGAAAGAGTGTTATCTCTGCCTATTCACACGGAATTCACCAAAGAAGAACTGGATTATATTTCAACGAACTTTCTTGAGGCGCTTGAGGCTTCACGTATCTGAATATGAACATCGTAACTACCCCCATTGAGGGACTGCTGATTATTGAACCACGGGTGTTTCATGACGATCGTGGATATTTCTATGAAAGCTATAATAAAAAAGCTTTTGCATCTGCGACGGGCGTACATATTGACTTTGTGCAGGATAATCAGGCCCGATCGAGTAAATATGTATTGAGGGGACTACACTTCCAAAATCCGCCCACGGCTCAAACCAAGCTCATCCGCGCGCTGGAGGGTACCATCTGGGACGTGGTGGTGGACATTCGCAGGAACAGTAAAACTTTTGGACAATGGTTTGGTGTAGAATTATCTGCAGAAAACAAACGCCAGTTTCTGATACCCAAAGGATTTGCTCATGGCTACTCCGTGCTCAGCGACACGGCAGAGGTCTTTTACAAATGTGACGATTTTTACAGCAAAGAAGACGAAGGTGGTGTGTTGTATAACGACCCTGCCCTTCAGATAGACTGGAAAATTCCGCTCGACCAAGCCATAGTATCCGACAAAGATTTGCAACAGCCATTGCTGAACCTATCGAACAGCAAATTTTGACATCTGCGCCCCCGCAGACTAAACGCATGATGAAGTAGCAAGTAACTGAGAAGAATGGCAGCGGTTGAAATCAACATAAAAGGAAAAGTGCAGGGCGTATGGTTTCGTAAGTCAGCCAAGCAGCAAGCCGACACTTTGCGGCTGCAGGGCTGGGTACGCAATAACCCCGACGGATCGGTAAGTCTGTATGCTACCGGAGCTCAAACGGCATTGGATGAACTGATAGCCTGGTGCAGACAGGGCCCTCCTCAGGCTGTAGTGTCTGAAGTGCTTGTACAGGAAAGCCAGGAACACACCCTTAACGAATTCACCATCGAACGAGATCCATAATGCTCTACACCTGTTCCATAGCATCAGGGAGTAACGGCAATTGCTACTATGTGGGCGATGGAAAAGATGCTGTATTGATTGATGCAGGCATCTCGTGCCGAGAAACAGAAAAGAGAATGCGTTTACGCGGACTATCCCTGCAGTCTGTCCGGGCAGTCTTCATTTCTCACGAGCATACGGATCATATTAAGGGTGTGGAGGTACTCACCCAGAAATATCAGATACCTGTTTATTTTACGGAGCCTACCCACAGGTGCAGCCGTTTAAGAATAGATGAACGGTTGGTTCGTTATTTTTCAACTACAGATTGTATTTCGGTGGGTAGCCTTACGGTTCAGGCCTTTAGTAAAAATCATGATGCTATAGACCCTCATAGCTTTGTCATACATGCGGCAGGTTTGCGTGTTGGCGTCTTCACAGATATTGGCGCTGTGTGTCCGCAGGTAGAACAGCATTTCCTGGCGTGCGATGCGGCTTATCTGGAAGCGAACTACGACGACCTGATGCTGGAACGTGGCCGCTACCCCTGGCACCTTAAGAAGCGTATCGCCGGCGACAAAGGCCACCTGTCCAACAATCAGGCGCTTGAACTTTTTTTAAAGAGTAACGCCGAAAAGCTTCAATACCTCGTTCTCTCCCATCTCTCTAAGGATAATAACTGCCCTCAACTGGTGACAGAACTTTTTCAGCGCCATAGCGACGGCACACAGATAGTAGTAGCTCCCCGACATGAAGCTACACAGGTTTGTAGCCTTTCCCCGAGGGCACAGACGGTTTGGCAACAGACCATGAAGCAAGCCAGCCTGTTTTGATCGTCTCACCTGTGGAATAATTTCATTATCTTATTGCCTGAAAACTCATGTCATATGTCGGCAAAAGCTATTACAGAACCATTTGCTTCGCAGGCTGACCTTCCTGAAATGCTTCGGAAAGGGCTATCGGACGATAAGATCAGAGCGTCTCTTCACGATCGTTATCAGGATGAATTTCTGGTGGAGAAGTTAATGGCTGAGGTAAAGAAACTGCGTAATTCCGCAAAGACAACGAGTGGACTGATCTTTGTTTTTATAGGCGCTGTGTTGTTGTTGCTCAGTTGCATCTTAACCCTGACAGGCTCCTATTCTTCAGGCACATTTGGCCCGTTCTTATTTGGCCTAACTTCCATAGGGCTCATCATTGTGTTTATAGGTCTGGTGAAAATTTTCAATTGAAAAATCGGGTCACAGGTACAGCCTAAGTCATTTGGTTAAAAAATGGCCGTCTCGCCAGAGTCGGGGCGAGACGGACCAATAAACCCGTTTGTTACGGATGATCAGAATCAGATCAATTCCATGCTACGGCTTACGAAGGCAGTGAGATCGCTGCCGGTAAGCATGCCCTGTGAAAGCAAGGCAAGATCGAAAGCCTGCCGGGCCAATTGCTCTTTCTGTGCTTCGTCCGGCGTGTCGAGTATTTTAGAAATCAATTTGTGGTTACTGTTCACCACCACTTTGTAGTTGTCGGGCATGGAGCCATAAAAACTGTAAGGTCCACCCATTTTAGCCATGTCTTTCATCCGGCGCATAAACTCGTCCATGGTTACCGTCACCGCCATTTCATCGGCCTGATGAGGCTCTAATTCCACCTGCATATTCGGCTTGTTCACTGCCTTGCTAAAGACATCTTTGATGGCGTTACGCTGCTCTTCGGTGAGCACGTCTTCAATTTTTCCTTCCTTTTCTATGAGTTTGGCAGGTACATCTGCATCTACACGCTTCAGGGTCAGCTTTTCGGCTTTACGCTCTACGTGGCCAATAAAGTGTGTATCCAACGGGCCGTCCATCACCAGTACGTCATACCCTTTCTTTTCTGCGGCCTGAATAAAACTGTCTTGCTTCGCTACTTCTGAAGCATATAGATAAACCAGGTTTCCTTCTTTATCGGTCTGGGTGTCCTTTACTTGTTCTTTGTACTCTTCGGGAGTAAAAAACTCTCCCTTGGTATTTTTCAGCAAGGCAAAATCGCGCGCCTTCTCGTCAAACTTTTCATCGCTGATCATGCCATACTTCACAAACAGACCTATATCATTCCACTTCTCTTCGTAGGCCTTACGGTCGTTCTTGAAGAGCTCATTCAGTTTATCGGCCACCTTGCGGGTGATGTAGCTGTTGATCTTTTTTACATTGCTATCGGCCTGCAGAAAACTTCTTGATACGTTGAGCGGAATATCCGGACTGTCAATGACACCGTGCAGCAACATCAAAAACTCAGGAACGATATCTTTCACCTCGTCGGTAATGAACACCTGACGGGAGTATAACTGAATCTTGTTCCGCTGCAATTCAAGCTCGTTCTTTACCCTCGGGAAATACAGAATTCCAGTGAGATTGAAGGGGTAGTCGACATTGAGATGTATCCAGAACAAAGGATCTTCGGCCATGGGATAAAGCTCCCGGTAGAAAGAGAGGTAATCTTCGTCCTTCAGATCAGTGGGTGTTTTGGTCCAAAGCGGAGTAGTATTGTTGACAATATTATCTACTTCAACAGACTTATATTTAGGCTTGCCCTCTTCGTCTTCCCCGTCCTGCACCGATTTGGATTTGGTGCCAAAACGAACGGGAACCGGAAGGAATCGGCAGTATTTGTCAAGAATTTGTTGTAAACGATATTCTTCGAGGAATTCGCTGTTTTCTTCGTTGATATAAAGAATAATGTCCGTGCCTCGCTGCAGCCTGTTTCCTTCGCTTATTTCAAACTCCGTACTGCCATCGCAAATCCATCTTGCAGCCTCAGCTCCCTGCTGATACGATAATGTTTGAATCTCTACTTTGTCGGCCACCATAAATGCCGAGTAGAAGCCAAGTCCGAAACGCCCGATGATTTCATTAGCATCATTGGCCTCCTTAAACTTCTCCATAAACTCGGTAGCGCCGGAAAAAGCAATCTGGTTGATATACTTTTTGATCTCTTCGGCTGTCATTCCGATGCCTTTGTCCGACACCGTTATTGTGCGCGCATCCTTATCTACTGCTACATCAATCATCAGTTCGCCGAGTTCGCCGTTAAACTGACCGAGGCTGGAAAGCCTTTTTATTTTCTGCGTGGCATCTACCGCATTGGATACCAACTCGCGTAAAAAGATTTCATGATCTGAATACAGAAACTTTTTGATGATCGGAAAAATGTTCTCGGTGTGGATGGAAATAGTGCCTTTCTCTTGCATATCTGACAGACTTTGATTGTTATTCCGAGGTCTGCAACTTATGTTCCATGGCCAGCAAGCTTGCCAAACTGTCAGCAGCTTCCAAAAACTCTGGACACCTGGCTCTACATTCTGGCATAACATTTGGAATTCTTTAGCATCGTTAAAAAAATTCTGTTTATGTATTGTACTACCTTTGCCGCATTCGTGAACATGATAAAAACGTGCAGCAAGATGTTTCAATGCTCCTCTCCAAGAAAATTTCTGTTTCTCCTTTTTCCTATTTTGTCTCTAAGTGGTTGGTCACGTGCTCAGCATACCTACCAATCCGTGCCGGCTTTTCAGGATGGCGAAAAGATCACCTTTACCGTATTCTATAATGTAATAGGGCTTTATGTAAATGCGGGAACCGCTGTATTTCGCACCAACGTGGAGATGCTAAACAATACTGCTGCCTACCATGTGATTGCGGAGGGCACTACTAATCATCGCTACGACTGGATCTTCAAAGTGCGCGACCGCTACGAGAGCTATTTTGATATGAATGAGTTTCACTCGTTGCGTTTTCGGAGGTCTATCAGCGAAGGCGATTTTAAGCATACCGAAGATGTATGGTTCAACCGGACCAACAATACCGCTTACGCCAACCAGAAAACTTACCGGCTGTCGCACAATGTGATGGATGTGATCAACGCGGTGTACTATGCGCGAAATATAGACTATAACGCCTATCGGCCCGGTGACAAAATATCTATCCCGATTTTCCTTGATGGCGAAGTGTACAACACATATATCCGCTACGAAGGAAAGGAAGTGGTGAAAACCAGATACGGAAAGTTCAAGGTTATTCGCCTGAAACCCATGCTCATTAAAGGATCGATTTTTGAAGAGGGTGGAGAAAATATGACCTTGTGGGTGACCGACGATGCCAATCATATACCGCTTCGGGCTGAAAGTCCTATCTCGGTTGGGTCAGTAAAGGTAGATATGATGGCCTATGAGCACTTAAGGCATCCGCTTACCTCCCTGGTGGCCGTTAATTAAGACCTATGTTTCTTACTTAGCTCCTTGCTGAAAAGGGTTAAAGAATTACCTGTGGCTGCCGGTGTGTTGTGCCGGCAGTGCTGTTTTCAAACCCGTAGCCCAACCAAAAACATGATCCGAAATCGATCTAAAATCTTCGATTTTCATAACCTCACACCACAGTAAATGCGACGAAAGTCTTCGTGTTATTGGGTTGTTAATCAGGTGTAAAACCGGCGTTAAGGCCCGCGGCTTCTTGCTTCGCGAACCACAATTTTCAAATCTTTGCGTTATCATTTATCACCAACATCATGAAACGCATTATTATCATCTCCGCATTGCTCGCGTTCGCCGCGGCAGGACGAGCTCAGGTGACGAGCAGCAATGCTACGGAAGACGCACAGCAAACCGTTCAGCTTGCCATGAGCAATGCACTTGAGATCACCTTTGTGGCGGCCAGTTCGAGTACCGGAAGTACCGTAACACTTCCCTTCACCTCAGTTAGCAATTTTGCCAGTGGCGTAACCAGCAGCACCCAGCAACTAAGAGTGCGTTCCAACAAAAACTTCAATGTGTCTGTAAAGGCCAGCGGAAGCTTCTTTACCGTAAGCGACGGGAATACGACCAGCACGTCCACTATGCCGGTTTCAGTTCTATCCCTTTCCGTTCCTAACAATAACACAGGAGGATATTTAGGCTATGGCTTTTCGGCTTACAGCTACAAAGCCCTGAGCGCATCCAATGCCACCCTTATTATCAACGGAGATAACGGAGGCGACCAAACCTTTTCTATTCGCTATAAAGCCAATCCTGGCTTCGCTTATCCGGCGGGCACGTACAGCACGGATGTTGTCTTCACGGCCACACAGCGATAGCTTATTACGATGATCAAAAACAAAAAGATCAGTCCGGGCAAGGTCTGATCTTTTTGTTTCTTTGCACATGACCTTAGAACAGGCGGTAGCAACCGTGGAATATAAAATAGCTACAGATTCCGAAAGATTCGATGCCGGCACAGCTCTGAAAATACAGATCCATAATCAATGGCCGGCAGAAAGAGAATTACGGGATGCCTTGTCACGAAAATATCCATTTCTTACCCTTCGTTATGATCATCAGCCTAATGACTGCCTGTTGCTTATTGTAGAGAACAAGCCTGCTTATGGCCGATGATCCGAGTGCTTTTCGCGGCTGCGGCGTAATTGTGTGTCGAGTGTATCTACCACATCCACAATAGCCTGTTCCCAACTCGAATGGTTGCGCTTCACAAAGGGATCTGCCCCCGGCATTTCGAGCCTTATTTCACAATGCTTGTTATCGGTCTGGCTTTCAGGGCCTTCGAATAAGGTGACCGTTGCGCGGACTATGCCGGATTGTTTACGATCGAGACGGGATAGCTTGTTTCTGACAAAATCTTCGAGGGAGCTACCCGCCTTGAAACCTAATGATTGAATCGTTGTTTCCATCCTGATGTTTGGATGAGCAGCTACTATTTTCATACCAGCCCGCTACTTCATTCAAAACAATGAGGATGCCCCTACCGGCAGCTTTCTATTCATGCGTATGATGAATGCGATTTTTCCATTTGGCTTTTAAAAAATGAAATGCCAATTGTCCACCTTTAGCCAACACAGCAAGACCTATGAGGATAAAGAGAAACGGAAGCCAGTTGTTGCCCGGTGCTGAGCTTAAAATCAGGTTTTGCATAACACCATTTTTTTGTGAAGAGAACTACTAAATATAGAAAAAGACCGGTGAAATTCCGGTCTTCCTCAAAATATTAACATTTGACACGCTATGCTCTACCTAGTTCTTTGAGCATCCTCGTATGTTCTTTCAGTGCCGCAAAAAATGTGGGTTGTTCGTAATAAGGAACACCATACTCCCTGGCGGTATCTTTTACAATGCCAGCAATACTTTTGTAGTGTACATGGCAGATATAGGGGAAAAGATGGTGTTCTACCTGATGATTGAGGCCACCAATGAACCAGCCCAACACGCGGTTGTTCGGAGCAAAATTGGCAGTATTCAGCATTTGATGAATAGCCCAGTTATTCTCCATCTTACGCGTATCATTTGGCATCGGAAACTCACAGTCGCCCATAACGTGGGCTAACTGAAAAATGGCCGATAACGACAGCCCGGCAACAAAGTGCATGACGAAGAAACCAAGGAGCACATGATACCATGCGGCTCCGGCAAACAACATGGGTAGGACCAGAATAAATGCGTAGTAAATGATCTTATACAGGGTAACCTGAAGAAGCGCTTGCGTAAGCGTCAGCTTCTCTTTCTTCAGAATATCTAGTTTATGATAGTCGCGGACTTGTCTGAAATCTTTGATGGTAGCCCATTGGAAGGTGAGCAGCCCGTAGAGCAACCAGGCGTAAAGATGCTGATAGCGGTGAAAGCCTTTACGCTCCTGATGAGGAGAAAAACGAAGTAGGATGCCCGCATCAATATCATGATCCAGCCCGTCTATGTTTGTGTAGGTATGATGCAATACGTTGTGCTGCAACCTCCAGGTAACATCGTATCCTCCTACGAAGATGATGATTTTACCGAGATATTTGTTGAGACCCTTACTGCCGGAATAGGAGTCGTGATTAGAATCGTGCATAATGGAACAACCGATCCCGACCATACCTATGCCCATCAAAATCCACAAACCGTAGAAGACAAGCAGGCTGCCGGCGCCAAGGCCTGCCACCAGCGCAGCATAGGGCAATGCATACATCGAAACGATGGCAACAGATTTCCATTTCATGGAAGCATTTCCATGCATTTCTATCTCGTTTGTTTTGAAATACTCGTCAATCCGCGATTTTAAAGTATCGAAAAATCCTACGCCGTTGCGGGGTGCGAATTTTACTAATTGTAATTTTTGTACAGAAGCCAAGTTCTTAGAAAATTTTTGCGAAGGTAATCTATAAAAAAGTTTACCAGCAGTGATGAATGTTAATGATTTTGCGGAGGATGTTTTGTATATCCGGCTGGCGGAAGCAGAATAGCCACAACAGTTGTGCGTGGCTATCCCTGAAAAACTCTCGAATAATGGTTGAAGAATTAGTTTACCGCTTCGAGCTTTTTCTTGTATTCGCCGGCCTTATCCATTTTGTTTTGACGAGCGTAGATTTCTTTAGCTGCTATAAGGGCAGCCTGATAAGTCTTTTTGTCGTCGCCTTTCAGCGTTGAGGCGTTGGGCTCCATAGTGCTGACCGTTTTCTCAAAATAAGGTAGTGCCTTATCAAACCACTGATCGCGTTCCACTTTTAGCGCATCGTATTTTTTCAGGTCTTCGCCCGAAGTCCCGGTGATGGCGTTCATCTGATCATTCAGCATTACCGCGCGGTTAAAGTAAAGCGCACCGAGGTTGTAGTTATAATCCGCTTTGTCCTCCATCTTCAGTGTGTTCAGATAAGTCTCTTCTGCCTTTGAAAAGAGTTCTCCATAATTAGCTGGTTTGGGGAGGTCGTTGTCGCCATTTTTCGGATTAGCCATATTATCGTATGCTATACCAAGGGTAAACAGCAGATTGGCATCTGTCGGGTTTTGCTTAATGGCCTCCTGCAGTTTGTTCACCAGTTCTTCCGTCCGCTTCGTGGAGATATAAACGTTCAACTCGCGGTTCAACAGTACTTTTTCATTGGGATAGGCTTTCCTTCCTTCGGCAAGTGTAGAAAGAAGCTTGCCTTCATCTTTCTTTGAATCGTATATATCCGCAATCATCAGGTAAACGTTGGGAGAGCTAACGACAGGGTCATTTTTCAACTGCTCCAATACAGGCAGCGCTTCATCATACTTATTGCCATAGTAGGCACTATACCCCTGATAAAGCCGGGCCTGTCGGGATACAGTGTCGAAATTAATCCACTCTTTGCCGGTAAACCTTTTACCAGCTTCGAGATCGTGTATCTCTACTACATTGGAAAAATTGGCGTATGCTTTATCGTAGTTCTGTGCATTATACGCCCCAATACCATTATTAAAACTGTAAAGCGCCACCGAGTAGAGCTTTCGATTCATATCTTCCTTTTCATAGTCAGATTTAAGCTCTACCGCCTTTTTGAACGACTTTCCGGCTTCGAAATAGTAGTCTTTATCATTGTTGGCAGGTTCTTGTTGCATGGCCAGAAAAATGGTACCACGCACATACCATGCATAAGGGTCGTCTTTGGATTCGTCGTTTATAGCTTGTTCAATGGCGGCTCTGGCCTTATCAAAGTTTTTTTCGCCCAGATAGTTCTTGGCAGAACGAATCTGAGATTTTTGCGCAAAAGCACCGGTCATCGTTAAGATGCCAGCGGCTATTAGAACGACTTTTTTCATTGAGTAAATACTATTGGTTCTTGATTAAATGTAAAGTTGTAAAAAAATAATCTCCCACAGAAACGGCGCGGGAGATTATAACGAAATTTTGACGCGCAAGTCATCAGGCTTCAGGCGCGGGATTAATATCTATTACGCCGGCAGCTTCCTTATCGTCATCTCCTTCTACTTCCTGCTCTTCAATCCTTGCGATAGCAGCTATTTCATCGCCGTCATCAAGATTGATCAGTTTTACACCTTGGGTAGCACGCCCTGCTTCACGAATGTCTTCTACACGCATACGGATCGTTAGTCCGGACTTGCAGGTGATCATCAGATCATCATTGACCTCTACAGCCAGCAGACCCACCAAAGCGCCGGTCTTCTCGGTAATGTTGATGGTGCGCACGCCCTTGCCCCCACGATTGGTGATCCGGTACGTAAGCTGATATTTTGAAGGGTGTCCCTCCTCGTCAGTAAGCTCAATAATATTCGACAGCTCGGCGCTCTGTTCCTCGGTAACCGGTTCCAGCAGTGGCGTTCTCTTTCCGAGCCCTTTCTCAGAAACAACCAGAACCTGTTTGTGCTTCATATCCTTTTTCGGCACACAGACCATTCCGATCACTTCATCATTTTTCTCATCCAGCTCAATACCAAATACGCCAATGGCGCCTCTTCCGGTAATGCGCACTTTATCTTCGGGGAAGGTAATAGCCCTACCCGACTTCACAGCCATCATTACAAAGCTGGTACCATCCGTCAGGGATACATCCAGCAACTGGTCGCCTTCCTGGATGGTAATAGCATTGACGCCGTTTTGCCGGGGGCGGCTAAAGTCTTCAAGGGAGGTTTTTTTGATAATACCCTGCTTGGTACAGAGCACCACACAGTGGTTTTGCACGTATTCCTTTTCCTCCAGTTGAGGTACGTCAATGATGGTACGTATCTTATCGTATGAAGGGATTTGTATCAGATTTTGTATCGCGCGGCCCTTGGCGTTTTTGTCTGCTTCGGGTATTTCATACACTTTGAGCCAATAGCAGCGGCCCTTCTCTGTAAAAAACAACAAGGTGTGGTGGGTAGAGGCTATGAACAGGTGTTCAATGAAATCTTCATCCCGGGTGCGTCCACCCATAGCACCGCGACCACCCCGCCGCTGTGACCGATACTCCGCAGCCGAGGTGCGCTTGATATATCCCAGGTGAGAGACGGTGATGACCACATCTTCTTCCTCGATAAGGTCTTCAATACGCATCTCATTTGCCAGGTATTGAATTTCAGATTTCCTTTCGTCGCCAAATTTCTTTTTTACATCCTGCAGCTCATCTTTGATGATTTGATAACGCAGACCTTCATTGGCCAGTATCTCTTTCAGATGGGCAATCGTTCTCATGATCTCAGCATGTTCTTCGCGGATTTTGTCGCGTTCCATGCCGGTGAGCCTTTGCAAACGAAGCTCCAACACTGCCTTTGCCTGAATCTCAGTCATGCCAAACTGTTCCATGAGCCCGGTCTTCGCAGCCTCAGGATTTGCAGAATTGCGTATCAGAGAAATGACCGCGTCAAGGTGGTCGAGCGCTATCAGATACCCTTCCAGTATATGCGCACGCTTTTCTGCTTCGCGCAATTCGTATTGCGTTCTGCGAACCACCACTTCATGACGGAAGGAAATAAACTCAGAAATAAGGTCCTTTAGATTAAGTGTGCGGGGACGGCCATTGACCAGGGCAACATTATTAATTCCATAGGAGGTCTGAAGTTCGCTGTATTTGTAGAGCTGATTGATGATGACCTGCGCCACCGCATCGCGGCGAAGCTCTACCACAATTCGCGTTCCTTCTTTATTGGATTCGTTGGCAACGTGTGTGATGCCTTCAATAATTTTATTGTTGACCAGGCTGCCTATCTTTTCAGCAAGCGCATCGCGGCTCACCTGATACGGCACTTCCGTAATGATGATTTGTTCTTTGCCGGACTTCGTTGTTTCCACCGTCACCTTTCCGCGAAGGACTACCCTGCCACGGCCGGTATGCATGGCAGCCTTTACTCCTTCTATGCCGAAGATAATACCGCCCGTAGGGAAATCCGGTGCTTTGACCAGCTTCATCAGGTCGTCGATCGTAATCTCTCGGTCGTCAATATAAGCGATACAGCCATCCACTACCTCGCTGAGGTTGTGCGGCAGCATATTCGTAGCCATGCCCACGGCGATGCCCGAAGACCCGTTTACCAACAGATTGGGAATACGGCTGGGAAGTACAGTAGGTTCCTGAAGAGAATCGTCGAAGTTGAGCGAAAAGTCAACGGTTTCCTTTTCGATATCCTCCATCATTGCCTCGCCAAGGCGTTGCATCCGCGCTTCGGTATAACGCATGGCGGCGGGACCATCGCCGTCCTGCGACCCATAGTTACCCTGTCCGTCAATCATCATGTAACGCATGCTCCAGGGTTGGGCCATACGCACCATGGCGTCATATACGGCAGCATCTCCATGGGGGTGGTACTTACCGAGTACCTCACCCACAATACGGGCGCATTTTTTGTAAGGTTTGTTGAAGGTATTGCCGAGCTCATGCATGGCAAACAACACCCGCCGGTGCACCGGTTTCAATCCATCGCGCACATCGGGTAATGCCCTGCCCACGATCACCGACATTGAATAGTCAATGTAGGCGGTCTTCATCTGTTCTTCTATGTTTACCTGAATAATCCTGTTGGGTTCACCTGCCGGCTCTTGTGGGTTGAGATCCTTATTGTTTTGATCCATAAACGGAATTCGCTAAAATGTATGCAAAGGTAACGAATATAGGCCAGCGGGAGGTCTAGAAACTGTTCACAAATGTGGATTTCAATGCACTGCAGCACTCGCCGCAGGCCCATTTCCTTGCCTTAAGATTTCATGTTGGTAAATTGCAGCGGAATACCCAGGTTAGCACTGCGACAAAGCTGAATGACAGCCTGCAAATCATCGATCTTTTTTCCGGTAACCCGAATGATATCATCCATAATCGCAGCCTGCACCTTCTCTCCGCTATCTTTTATCAGCTTCACGATCTTTTTACTCATCTCCCGGTCAATTCCGTTCTTCACAGGCACAGATTTCCTGATATACTTCCCGGAAGACTGAAATTCTCCGGAAAGATCGAAGGCATCGCCCTCAAGGCCCTGACGCATGGCTTTTGTAAGCAGTACTTCTTCCACTTGCTTTAGCTTCATTTCGCTATCCACTTCCAGATCGATGCGCATGTCCTTTTTGTTCAGATCAACGGAGACATGGCTACCTTTAAAATCGTAGCGGTTCTCAATTTCCTTGCGGGCTACATTTACAGCATTGTCGAGCGTTTGCAGGTCAACTTTTGAAACAATATCGAATGACGGCATGATGAAAAAGTTTTGCTTATGGCTGCAAAAATACTTCACAGACCACAACCGCACTGCGTTTTGTTATGCGTTGGTTAATGATTTGCTATCTGCTCGTTAATAGCCGCTCATCCGAACAGATAGAATCCGGTATCATGCAAACTTTACCGACGCACTAAACCTTACTGTTATAGGGAGAAGAATCCGTTTTGAAATCAAAAAAATGGAGATCAGAGGCGCTGTTTGCAGTGCCTCATTTTTTTGCGCCGGATATGGATTATGATTTCTTATATGGGAAACCGCCCTCTACCAGCTATACGGCACGCGGATGTTCGCCGGCCTTGTTAAGCAGCGGTTAAAGCAAAGAATAAAAGAAAAAGATACCTACTCCTGTTTTTGTTTAGCATTCCCAAAAAGCCAATCCTCATGAAAACCGAACTTGTCAAAAAGATCCACGAACAGAAATACAGCGTTACCATGACCTTTGATCAGTACCTTGGGTCACTGATGCGGGGACTGGAACTGATGCAAAATCAGGGACTTTATCAAAAAGACATAGCGGGAATGGAATCCGTGAATCTCGCTTTGGAATATAATATGGAGCTTATGGTGAATTATCTTTCCTAAACGGTGGCTTTAGCAGGCGGCTTCGTAAACGGACCCGTACCGAAAATCTTTTAAGAAGCGGATGATATCGGTAGCTTCATTTACAAAGAGCTCTTTTACGTTTGCGGTACGGCCCTTTGTAAAGTCTAAAATGATGTTGTCTTTGGACAAGGCCAACCTCTTTTCGGCAATCATCTTGTTGATACAGATGAGTTGACCGGTAGTTAGCTTTGTTTCAAATAGTTTACACTTAGTTTCAGACATCACTTATTTTTTTGCAAAGCTACGAAATTTTGGGCAACTGGCCTTTAAGCGTGAAGACCTATCTAATGAAACCCTTTCCCCGTGCGGCTTTAGCCGGCTTCCACCGATTCCGCTTTGCCCGACAAAAGGTAGAGCACCGCCATCCGTACTGCCACTCCATTCTGCACCTGTTCAAGGATAATGGATTGGCCTGAGTCTGCTGCATCTGAGCTCAGTTCTACTCCCCGATTGATGGGACCGGGGTGCATAATGATCATTTCCTTTTGGAGACCATCGAGCATGGATTTGTTGATACCGTAGTACAGAGCATATTCCCGCAGCGTGGAAAACAGAGGTTTGCTTTGCCGTTCGAGCTGAATACGTAACACATTGGCAACCTCCGCCCATTCGAGCGCTTTGCGAACATCGTAACTGATCTTCACCCCCTGATCTCTGATATGTTTGGGTATCAGCGTGGGCGGCCCGGCAACCATGATTTCCGCGCCCAGCTTTTGAAGGCAAAAAATATTGCTGAGCGCCACACGCGAATGCATGATATCACCAATGATCGCGATCCGTTTTCCGGAAAGCGTACCTAACTGCTCGCGTATGGAATAGGCATCGAGGAGTGCCTGTGTAGGATGCTCATTGGTGCCATCTCCCGCATTAACAATGCTGGCGTCTATATGTCGCGCAAGAAACCAGGGCGCGCCGCTTGCCGAATGCCGCATTACCACCATATCCACCTTCATAGCCAGTATATTATTGACTGTGTCCACCAGTGTTTCACCCTTGGATACGGAAGAACCCGACGCTGAGAAATTGATGGTGTCGGCGCTTAGTCTTTTTTCAGCCAGCTCAAAGGATATTCTTGTTCGGGTGGAATTTTCAAAAAACACATTGGCAATCGTTGTATCGCGAAGGCTGGGAACCTTTTTGATCGGACGCTGTAAAACCTGCTTGAAATTATCGGCGGTGCGAAAGATCTTTTCGATATCCTGAACGTTAAGTTCTTTAATGCCAAGCAGATGTTTTACAGAAAGTGACATTTTTTGTGCTACTCCGGATTACCTTTTAATTAATGAACAATATTTGTTAGTCAATCAGTATTACTTCGTCAATACCATCCTTTTCTTCCCAGTTCACTTTCACCCGTTGCGTGATGATGGTATCAATAGTGCGGCCCACATAGTCGGGTTGCACCGGTAGTTCCCGGCTATAATGGCGGTCGATCAACACCATCAGTTCCACAGTTTTCGGTCGGCCAAAATCAATTAAAGCGTCCATAGCGGCCCTTACGGTTCGGCCCGTATGCAACACATCGTCAATCAGCACCACATTCCTGCCTTCTACGCTAAATGAGATATCCGTTTGCGCCGGCACGTGGATTTCACCAGAATGAATATCATCCCGATAGAATGTAATATCCAGTTTTCCGTAAGGCACATTTCCGCCGGCTATAGCATTGATAAGGCTGGCCATACGATCGGAAAACCAGACCCCTCTGGGTTGCAAACCGATAATGGCCGATTCAGAAAAATTGATGTGATTTTCAACAAATTCGTGAGCAAGTCGCTGAAGCGTTATGTTGAGTTGATGTTTATCCAGCAGCGTCTTCAAATCCGGGAAGATTTTTTCAAAAATACTATCTACCGGCTATTTCTGGAAATCGGGACTTATTTTGCTATAAAACAGGCGTTGATCAGCCCTCAATTTCCGCAGGCATCATCTTTCTGGAAGTAAAACTAAATCGTAATTTATGAACCTCACACGAACGGGTATGTTGGTTGCCATTCTTGCCTTGTGCAGCCATGCATCCTGCAAAAATGCGGCGCTGCAGAAAACTAAGAACCCTTTGCTCAAAGACATTAAACTTCCACCCGGTTTTGAGATATCCATATTTGCCGATAGTGTGGAAAATGCGCGTTCCTTATCGCTTGGCGCCGGGGGGACTGTGTTTGTCGGCAACCGTTCGGGAGATAAAGTATATGCGTTGAGAGACGAAGACGGCGATGGTGTAGCAGACCGGAAATATGTACTTATGCGCGACCGAAACATGCCCAATGGTGTAGCCTGGCACAAAGGTGCCTTGTATGTGGCTGAGGTGGATAAGGTGTGGCGGCTCGACGATATTGAAAACCATCTTGCTGATCCACCGGAGCCCATACTGATCAGCAGTAACTTTCCTGACGACAAGCACCATGGCTGGAAGTTTATTGCCTTCGGACCGGACGATAAACTCTATGTGCCGGTAGGTGCACCCTGTAATATCTGTGAAACGCCCGGAGACGAACGTTATGCATCAATTACAAGAATGAATGCTGATGGCAGTGGCTTTGAGGTATTCGCCAAAGGCATCCGAAATACGGTGGGTTTCGACTGGAATCCTGAAAACGGCGAACTCTGGTTTACAGAAAACGGACGGGATAATATGGGAGACAATATTCCTCCCGACGAACTGAATAAAGCGCCGGCACCAGGCCTGAACTTTGGATTTCCCTATTGCCATGCAGGCACGATAAAGGATAAAGAATACGGTAATCTGCACGCCTGTTCGGAATTCACCCCGCCTGTCATCACCCTTGGCCCACATGTGGCGGCATTGGGCATGCGCTTCTATACAGGAACCCAGTTTCCTGCAGCGTACAAAAATCAGATATTTATCGCCGAGCACGGATCCTGGAATCGTAGCCAACCTATCGGTTACAGGATAACCCTGGTAACGCAGGAAAATGGAAAGTATAACTATAAAGTGTTTGCGGAGGGATGGCTAAAAGATGGTAAGGCATGGGGACGACCCGTAGATCTGCTGGTGTTAAAAGATGGCTCTCTACTCGTTTCGGACGACTTTGCAAATGTGATCTATCGTATCCGTTATAAGTCGCCGTAACTAAAGATCGCGGGTTTGAGTTTGTACCTGCGCCGTGACAGTAACATTCCGCCGAACGATGGATTCATATTTCACCAGCTCGCCAGGTGCAGGCTTGTAGCCATTTTTTGTCTTTTGCAAATAGCGAAAGGCCCAGGTCATACCCGTATCATCCGATTGAAAAGCTGCCGGCTTACGCTTCATAATGTCCGAATACCTGCGTTCTTCCTGTGCCGTAGGGAGGTAACCGTAGATCACTACCTGCCGCTGAAACTTCTTTGCCCAACCCAGTTCCCGGGCAGACACAGGCCTACCTGAGGCCTCAGGCGCCTGAGTAAGCGAGGCAGCTCTACGGGCATTTGTCTTCTTCTTTTCCATTCGCTTAGCCTGCTGTGGCACATGTGGTGCAGGTGTGGTCTTTGGGACAAATGGCTTAGTAGTCGTCTGATGCTTATCAGCTTCATCAAAAACGGGAGTTGAAGTATTCAACTTGCCCTCTGTGTCAGAATGAGTAAGTGCTCTCGAAGGCGCGTGACGCTCCGGCTGAGTATGGGTGTTATTTTGCCGCGACAAGCTTAGTAGCTGTGAAGACGACAAGGTTTCCAGATGGGCATTTCGATAGGCAGAAAAGGCAAGGATAAACGTACCGAGAATTACCAGTACAATGCCAGGTGTGGTTCCTTTCAGGTGGTAGCGCACTTTCTCCTTCACCTCAGCTATTTCATAGGCGCGATCAATATTTTTTAACAGGAGATGGATGCCCATTACGAGCAGACACAAAGCAAAAAACGTAAGGACATAGGCCTTCACCGATGCATGATGCAAACCCATGATATAGGACGATGTGGCGGAACCGCGCGCGTGAGAAAGGCTCTGCCTGAGGTCTGTTGCCGTTTCAATCTGTAAGGAAAGCAGCACCACACCGAGTATCACAACCGCGGCCAGCACCAGATAGGTAATCCATTTTTCAACGCCTCTTAACATCCTGACTTTTTCATACAAATTAGCGCATTCTCACTAAAGCAACCTTTTTTCCACTCGTACAATTTCACCAGACTAAAGCACTCGCCCCCAAAATAGCCGCGTCTGCGTCAGCGAGGGCAGACGGTAAAAGCTTGATTTTGTCTTTAAACACCCGTAGAAGATTGTCTTCCAGCGATCGGCGCGTAGGCTCGAGAATCAGATTACCTGCTTTAGCAAGGCCGCCAAAAAACACGAAGGCTTCGGGCGAGGTGATGGCCGCTACATCTGCCAGTGCCTGTCCCAGAATATTGCCGGTGTATTCAAAAAGTTCGCGAGCCATAGTGTCTCCCTGCTCCGCTGCCTCGTGAATAGCCCGGGCGGAAAGCTGCGGCACATGGCGAAGCAAAGACTCGGTGTCTGTTTGTTTCAGCCACTCTGCTGCCGTGCGCACAATACCAGTGGCAGAAGTATAGGTTTCCAGACAGCCCTTACGGCCACATCCGCAGGAACGGCCTCCGCGAACGGCGATAATATGTCCTATTTCTCCGGCAAAGCCATCGTGGCCATAAATTAGCTGACCATTGGCCACTACGCCACTGCCCACACCGGTGCCGAGTGTTATCATCACAAAGTCGCGCATGCCTTTAGCTGCACCATACATCATCTCGCCCAAAGCCGCTGCATTGGCATCGTTGGTGATCACAACCTTTTGATGCAGCACATCTGCAATAAGCTTTGCCAGCGGTATTACCCCCTCCCAGGGCAGATTGGCAGCATAGGCAATTTCTCCGGTATAGAAGTTGGCATTCGGCGCTCCGACACCAATACCCAGTATTTTGTCTCTACCCACTTCATCCATCAATGTGCTCAGTTCCAAAGCCAGATAGCGCACAAAATCATGCGCAGTAGGATGTCCTAAAGTCTTCATGCTACCTTGTGCCAAAATCTGTCCGCGACGGCTCACAATACCAAAAGAAGTGTTGGTGCCGCCGATGTCTATACCCAAAGCCAGTGCGCCCGTTTCCATAGTCTTTGCTCTTTACTTAAAAAATGTAAATTAGTGCTTTAGCCTCAAACACTGTACATGTCCAGACATTCGCGGAATTACACCACAGCAATATTCTTAATCGGCATTTTGTTTTTCATTTTCGGATTTATTACCTGGGCCAATACACAGTTGATACCCTACCTGAAAATTGCTTGTGAGCTTACCGACACCCAATCTTATTTTGTGGCAACAGCTTTTTTTGCAGCATATTTTTTCATGGCGATCCCATCGTCTTTTGTGTTGAAAAAAACGGGCTTCAAAAACGGCATGTCTGTCGGGTTACTGACCATGGCGGTGGGTGCGATTATTTTCATTCCGGCCGCTCAGACCCGAAATTACTCCTGGTTTCTGACGGGGCTTTTTGTCATCGGTTCCGGATTGGCCTTGCTCCAGACTGCATCAAACCCCTATGTAGCCGTGTTAGGCCCCATAGAAAGCGCGGCCCGGCGCATTGCCATTATGGGTATCTGCAATAAGATTGCCGGCATTCTTGCCGTGCTCATTCTGGGCAGCATAACGCTTAAAAATGTAGATGCGCTCAAAGCCAGATTGCTGACACTCAATGCTGCAGAGCGTAGCAGCGAGTTAGACCAACTGGCTGAAAGAGTTATTGTACCCTACATCATCATCGCCATTAGCCTTGCGGTACTCGCTGTTGTATTTTATTTCATGCACCTTCCTGAGATTAGTGAAACAGACGAGGCAACGGCAGAGAAGGTGGACACGAGAAAATCCATTTTTCAATACCCATACCTGTTTTTGGGGGCGATAGGCATATTTGTTTATGTCGGTGCAGAAGTGATCAGTTATGACACGTTTAGCAGCTTCGGCGTAGCGCTGGGGTATCCCTTAGAAACAGCAAAGGATTTCGCGACATACACGGGATACGGACTGTTGGCAGGATACGTTCTCAGTATTTTCGCCATTCCTAAATTGATATCACAAACCCGGGCGCTTATTTACGCTTCAGTGTTAAGTATTTTTTTGGTATTCATGGCAATTTTCACCAGCGGCACTTTGGCAGTGATTTGCTTTGCGCTTCTGGGTTTTTCCAATTCTGTCATGTGGCCGGCTATTTTTCCCTTGTCTATTGATGGACTGGGAAAGTTTACAAAGACGGGCAGTGCTTTTCTCATCATGGGCATTGTAGGCGGCGCGGTGCTTACACCCTTGTATGGCGTGCTTTCGGATGCTATGGATTCAAAACAAATGGGGTATTCCATTTTGCTGCCCTGCTATCTTTACATTCTTTATTTCGCCACACGCGGTCATAAAATAGGGTTACGTAAATAAGTTCTATGTACGGTCCGAACCAGCCGCAGCAACAGCATATCTCCAGAAAAAAGCCCTTCTTTCCGGTAAATGAAAGTTTGTGGCAATACCTCAAATATTATGGCCGGCACATTGAGTTGCCCGTTCGTTACGAAGACCTGACGCACTTCACTACCGCGATACCGGTTTATGACAAGAAAGGTCAGGACACGCTTTGGGAAACTGCCTTGTATAACCCTACCGACACGGCTCATATACACGAGGGGCTGAAGCAGATCTATGCGATACTAAAAACAGAAGGCCAAAGCCGCGCGCATCAACATCTGCACGTTGAAAAAGTGGACTACTGCACCTTCGGCAACTCAAACCCGTTCCGTATAAAGATCGTGAACAACTTCAACGATAATTATGACTATTTCTACATAAAAAAGGTGGATGCCTCCAGAATTTATGGCCTGGAGCTGGAGCACATTTTATCGCCCTCGCGGATTAACTATTTTGTACATTTTGCTACGCTTGTCGAGGAACACATTGCAGGAATACCCGGCGATCAATTTATCAAATCCTACCTTTCCAATCCGGAGTTTAACCGGGTGCGTATTGCAAAGGAACTTGTAAAATTCAACTACCGTTCTTTTGTGCGACTCCTCGGCGATATGCGTTCCTATAATTACGTGTTCGACATCACGCCCGACTTTGAGGAAGTACAGTTCCGGATACGCGCTATAGATTTTGACCAACAGAGTTACGAAGGCAGGCGAAATCTTTATCTGCCGCAGTTTTTTAAAGAAAATTATCCGCTGGTTCAATTAGTACAGCAGCTACTTTCCTCCGATAACATTGATCAATATCAGCAGGAAGAAAAATCGTTGTTGATACGAAGAAGCAAGGCGGCAAGAAAGCAATTGAATGCCCTGCTGCACAATATGAGCAACGACTCCATTTCATCGCCGGAGAAAGTGTTGCAACTTGGCGAAGAACTGGAGCAGCACTACAAGGATAAAATGTTTCGCAGTTGCAAATCGATGGGAGATATGGTACGCCTTAGCCTAGACCAGCTTTATAAATAGAAAAAACACCAACGAGCGTAGTTCTTTTACCGGACATTTACTGAAGCGCTCCTTGCTTATCGTTGTCCTGGGTCAACAAAAGCAACGCAGAAAGTACTGCATAAAACAACACACCACGCTGCATGGAAAGCACATTCTCTGTAAAGAAAGTAAGGAACACGATCACCAGAAAACTCTGAAAGAGCGCATCCTTTTGTTTAAGCGATCGGAAGATCAAATAGAAAAATACCAGTAAGCTGATCAGGAATCCAAAAATCCCGAAGGAGAGCCAGAGGTCTAGATACTGATTGTGCGTATCGTAAGTTTGCAGAGGAAAACGCAGAATCAGGCTCGTTAAAAAGTAGTGTTCTGCAAGTCGGGTCCAGACTGCTGCCGGCCCCACACCCCAGAGCCAGTGTTCCTTCAAAACCGCCAAATCAACGTTCCAGATCAATTGCCTCATAATCATAGAGTTGTCATTGACGCTAACGCCAGAAAGACCCACGTTCAGAACGCCGACTTCGTGAATGCGTTGCCCGACGAAGGGAACGAACCCATAGGCGAGCAAGGCTGCAGCAAACAAGGCGCCGGCCACGGGAAGAAACTCCGGCCAGTAGCACTTGCGCGAAAACAAAAGGCCTAAAACGGCAACAAGTGCGAGTACGGCGGTCTTGGGAAGAAGAGCGAACAGAAAGAGAAATAGGCTGAAGTACAACAAAAGCCTTAGCCACAAAAACCTGGGTCCGCCCCATTGCCTGCTGGTCATCAACAGACCTACGGCAAACACGAGGTACATGCCCATATAGGTGGGATGCAGACCGGTGATATGGTCGAAATACTGACGGTAAGCTACATGCGACCATCTGACCATATGACGGTTTTCAATGAAAAAAGCTGCATTGCCGATGAGGCAAATTGCTATACATGCCGGTACAAACCAGATCAGTTGACGGCGCAGTTGGAATAATCCTTGTTGACCCAGCAGCACCATAACAAGGGGCATGGCACCAAGACTTAACTTATACTCCAGTTGTTTGTACAACACCGGAAGGTCTGGTGCGGCCGTATAAAACAAAGCTGAAAGATAAAGGACATAGAGCGTTATCAAAGGCCAGGACTTCTTGAGTAGCACAACAGAACCTTCCCACCCCTCCTCAACAATATTAACAGATGAAAACCACAGTATTGCTACCATCAGAGCCACTACCTGTAGATTGAGCGGAAGAAAAAAAGAAAGGATAAAGAGCTTCCCGAAAAAATCATTAAACACTGTAGATGCTCTCATGGGCCACAAATCCTCTTTGGTGGTAACTGATACATTCGGCAATAAAAGCATTCATCTCCGCATGAAAACGCGCCGACGAAAATCTTTCGGCATTCTTTCGGATACGCTGATGATCGGTAAGCGGATTTGCCTCAAAACGACATAATGCTTCCTGAATGCTTTCTGCCGATTGTTCTTCAAACAGATAGCCCGTTTCGCCATCGATCACCGTTTCGAGATGACCCCCATACTTATAGGCAAGCACCGGCGTGCCACAAGCCTGAGCCTCCACACACATAATTCCGAAATCTTCTTTGGCAGCAAAGATGCAGGCCTTCGATTGTTGCATCAAACGAATCAGTTCATCATCATTCTTGTATCCCAGCCATGTAACGTTGGGCACATGCTGCAACAAACCGGAAATAGTAGTAGCATCATAGCCATCCCCTACCAGCAAAAGCTTTTTATCGGGCATGCCCTTGAAGGCCTTCACAATGATGTCCACTTTTTTGTAGGGTACAAACCGGCCTACACACAGATACCTATCTTTTCTTGGCACCGGCGCCAGCACAAAACGATCTACTCTTACCGGCGGATAGATCACTTTGGCATCCCGGCCATAGTTGCTCGCAATTCTTCTCCGCACGTTTTCAGAATTGGCAACAAAAAAATCCACATTCTTTGCGGAGCGATAATCCCAGCGGCGAATCCGGCGAACGACCACACCATATAGCCACGACTTAAGCCATCCCTTCCCGAGGGCATAGTCCTCGTACAAATCCCAGGCATAGCGCATCGGAGTGTGACAGTAACAGATATGCGGAATTGACTTATCTCTCCGGAACCCTTTGGCCACAGCATGTGATGAAGATAAAATGAGATCGTATCCTGCCACCCGGAACATGCGGATAAACAAAGGCATGAGTGGTAGCAGATAGCGGTAATATTTATACACTCCGGGCAGGTGCTGCAGTAGCGAAGTACGGGGCTTTAGTCCGTGCAATACTTCTTTACGATCTTCTTCCGTCATCTTTTCGAAAAGCGCAAAGACCTCCACTTCGTCCTCGCGGTGGTCTTGTATCAAGGCACCCACCACCTTTTCAGAGCCGGCGTTCATCCGGAACCACTCGTGTACGATAGCAATTTTCATAGTTCACCGGCGCTCGCAAGCGTAGCAGAAATGCTGTCAAGAATATGACGGGCAGACCGTTCAAAATTGTATTGTTCAAAGAGATGTTCCGGGCAGGTATTCAGACGCGAGCTTCCGGTTACAGTTTCCATAGATTTTATTATTTCGGCGGTATCCTCCGGAGGACAAAAATAGACACAATCCTCAAAAAGTTCTCTATAAACTGGAATATCAGCGCATAAGACATTACAACCGAAATACAGTCCTTCTAAAACCGGAATGCCGAAACCCTCATAGGTAGAAAGCGAAACGAACAGCTCAGCCCGCTGATACCAGCTCATTAACTCTTCGTTGCTGAGGCCTTGATACATCTCCACACCTGCTGGAAAGATATTGTCGCCTTCGCGAAAAATCTTATGCTGACCACCGATGATTACAAGACGGTATTCTGTGTTTAGTGCGCTTTGTGCAAATGCGCTGATGAGGCGCTCGTGGTTCTTTCGCTTATTGGCAGAACCTACCGTAAGCAGAATCTTTTCTTTAGGATGTTGCCGGTTGCCGCCGGCCAGATTTTCAGAGATGCCATTGTAGGTAACGCTGACCGGAGTGCCGCTGCCGAAGTGTTGCTGTAATTCTCCGGCAACGGTCTGGCTTACGGCAAAAACATGCCGGGCGCTTCGATAAATGCGCGGAATAAAAAATCTGTAGGCGCGCCTGAACGATTGACTGAGCGTTTCTGGAGCAAAGAGATAAGCCAGATCATGTATCGTTACAAAACAGTTGCGGTAACGAAACGGAGCCATGTTTCCCGGACAAAAAAGTGGAGGGTGACCCACCTGGCTCAGATAGTGTGGAAGAAAGACCTGCTCCCAGACATACCCCCTACCCCGGCCCACAATCCGCACATCAAGTTCGCGTGCCATTTCTTTATGAATGGGGCCCTGCGGTGCTACAAAAACAGCTTCGGGACACAGCCTCCGGATTTGCCTGCTTATTTCTAACCCATACCTTTGTACTCCTGAAAACGATTGCGTTAGGAATCTTGCGTTAATATGTAAGTTCATGTTACGACTTCCGGAACCGGTCACATCCGCAAAATAGGAGATACTGACACTACATGCAAACTATTACGAAGCTTTACGCCTTGAGCAAGCGAAATGTAATTCTCCGGTATAAAAACTCAATCATTGGATTTTTCTGGGGCTTCATCAAGCCATTACTTTACCTGCTCATATTCATCGTGGTTTTTAGTTCGCAGTTTTCGTCCACAAAAAATTATGTTTTGTACGCCACATCCGGACTTATAGGCTGGTTCTTTTTCTCTAACGTCACGGCTCAGAGCATAGCGGCCATCGTCAATTCTGCAGGCCTTATTAAATCGGTGAAATTGCCCGTCATTCTCTTTCCGTTCTCTGAACTAATGAGCGAGCTCTTCAATTTTTTGCTGACCATTTTCGTTTTTCTCATTGTGATGTACTGGTTCGGTATTACCTACAGTATTCAGCTATTTGCACTGATCCCCGCCGCTCTGCTTTTTGCTGCTTTCTCTTTGGGGGTGATCTTGTGCTTGTCCGCATTGAATGTATTCTTCCGTGATATTGGCATACTGTGGAACACCCTGCTGCCGGCACTTTTTTACCTCACGCCGATAGCCTATCCCGAAAAGCTTATACCTGAAAAGTTTAAGCTGGTCATCACCATTAACCCGATTTACCAATTCATCCGTTGTTTCCGGACCATCCTTTACGAATCGTCACTACCGGCAAGAGAGATCTGGGTACAATGCGGCGTGTTAAGCGGTGCATCGCTGATCGTGGGATTGCTGGTCTTTAACCGGTTGAAAAATCAATTTATCTCCACCATCTGACTTTTATCTTGAGCACGCGAAATTTGATCTCGGCGGAACATGTAACGGTATCGTTCTGGCAAAACACGATCGGTGTTTTTTCTATGAAGGACTTGATCACCCAGCGAAAAAACCCCTTTTCCCACAAGGCTATTCTCAAAGATGTGTCGCTGCAATTGCATGAGGGGGAATGCCTTGGAATTCTGGGGCGAAACGGATCTGGCAAAAGCACCTTGCTGCGCACCATGGCGGGCATCATCAAGCCTCATATCGGACAAGTGAAAGTCAATGCAAGCATAGCCCCTATCCTGGCCATCGGTGCGGGTTTGGAACTGGAACTGACCGGTTACGAAAATATTAGCCTATTGCTTTCGCTTTATGGACATTCCCGGACCCCGGAAGATATAGAGCGGATTCAGGCTTTTTCAGAACTATCGGATACGGTGCTGCGCATGCCGGTGAAGACGTATTCAGCAGGAATGACGGCAAGGCTTGCGTTTAGCATATCGCTGGCAAATGATTGTGACATCCTCATCATCGACGAAGTGCTTGCTGTCGGCGATCAGGGGTTTCAAAAAAAGTGCATGCATAAAATATTTGAAATAAAGAACTTTGGAAAATCAATTATTTTCGTGTCCCATTTCCCGGACGAGGTTTTGAAAATTTGCAATACCGCCGTGTTATTAGAAGACGGGAAAATTGTGCGTAAAGGAACCGCAGAAGAAATATGCAAGCTATATCAAAACCTGTTTTAGCAACCCGCCATTTTCATATTGGCACACATCCGGTATTTATCGTTGCACAACATCTGGGAGATGCGCTCAGGCTGGGTCGCTCTCTGTCTGAAGCATGCGTTGTCCCTGATGAATTCTGCCGTATTTCGGATGAGATCAATCTGCCCAATAACTATTTTGTCAACGACACCTTACTATATCTCCAAAACCAGTTTCTTCAGGGCGCGTGGGAACTAAAAAAGCAAGAGCTTGGACTCCGTCTTTCGCTGGCTATAGAAGAAGGGTTTGCCAACGGCAAGTTATGGGGTATGGCAGTAAGCTACGACTTTTTTTGGGGTGCTGAGCTGGCTGAGAAATATCCTGACGGGGTTTTTCTAATGCTCTACGACGACACTGTGCCCGCTGTTTTTGCGGAAGACATTCTTTCCCTTTCAGAAGAGCGTCCGTCGGCTACGATAGTCATCAACCAACAACAATTACATCGGATTCCGGGAATTATCTATAGAAGTCTGCCCCTGAGTAACGTAATAAGAATTAAAGATTCCATCTCACTCTATGAAAAGGACCAAATGTCTCTGGCGGTCGAAAGCCGCTACGAAAAGCTGGTCTCCAAAAGCCTTGCGGATGAGGCACTTTTTGCAGCAGAAGAAGAAATAAACTTGCTTAGAAAAAAGTCGTTTAAATGGATCAGCGACAAATGGCTGTTTGGCCCTGAGCTCAGTGTTATACTGCTCTGCAGCCGAGCTACTGCAGCCAAAACCTTAAACAAGATCCAGGAGTTTACAGACTATTTTTCAGCTTCGCCCGAATTTTACATCGTTTGTTATGACGAACCGGCAAAAGCCGCGTTGCAGGAGCTGGAGACAAAATGTGCCCATGCCCAGGTCATCTCTACACTTCATGGCTTCAGTAAGGCCATTAACAACCTGCTGCGCGATAGTCATGGCCGATATGTTGTAATGGACAACCTTATTCAGGAATACGATCTGGCCGATATCCTTGGAGCTGTTACAACGGGCGAATGTGCTTTTGCAACTGCCTGCCCCGCACCAGCAGTAAAGGCGACAAGGAAGGACAACAATCTTACGCTCCGGCAATTGCTTACCTCCATGCTCGCCATAGATAATCTTGCATTTGGCAGAGAGGACTGGCGAATAGCTGGTGGACTGGACGAAGCATTGACAGGCAACTTTGCCCTTTGGGATTTTGGCATACGATTGATTGACTTGCAGAAAAAAAATGGCCGGTTGATTTATGCTTCCGGCACATCAGACGAGGAAACCACCCCATTGTTGTATCCTGACGACCCACAGTACAAGACACTGCTCGGCAAACACAAAGCTGCCTTTGCCTCCATACTCGACGACGTGATCAGTATGGTAACCGAAAGCCAGCACCTTCCTCAAAATGAAATTCGCGCCCTTCAGAGTAAGCTGTCAGCATCATTCAGCCTGCTCGACCACTCAAAAGACGAGGTAAAAGCGCTCAATGAACTGGCAGGTGAGTTACAACGACGGGTAGTACAAATAGAATCGCGTTGGTATTTCCGACTGGGCAAAAAGATCAAAAAGATTAAGAAGATCTTCTTTAAAAAGCAAACGGGAAAGACAAGCGCCCTGAAGCGCGTGCTTAAGTTCCTCGCCTTTGCTACCAGTCGTCCGGGTTTAGTCATTGTACGCAAAATGTTCACCCGGCTCTTTAGGATGGCCTATCTGGCAACAGAACTGCGCCCAGTGCGTATTCAATATCTTGATGAAAGAGACACGGAGAACATTGAGACGTATCAAGACTGGATATTAAACAAACTTGACCCCGAAAAGCTGCAGGACGACTTCGACGAGCAGTTTGAAAAGCTGACGCATCAGCCACTCATCAGCATTGTGATGCCGGTATTCGATCCGCCCGCAAAATTTTTAAAACAGGCTATCGAATCGGTGATCAGCCAGTCTTATCCCCACTGGCAATTGTGTATTGCCGATGATTGTTCTCCCAACCCGAAAATTCGCCGGTTGTTACAGGTCTATGCATCAAAAGATCCAAGAATTGAAGTGGCCTTTCGTACGGAGAATGGTCATATTTCCGCCTCTTCGAACTCAGCACTTCAAATGGCCAAAGGAGAGTATGTGCTGTTGATGGATCATGACGATCTGATTACCCCCAACTGTCTTTTTGAGGTAGTGAAGCATATCAATGCACATCCGTCCGACAAAATCATTTACTCTGATGAGGATAAGATCAATGAAGCAGGACATCACAGTGTGCCGCACTTCAAGCCCGACTGGTCGCCGCATAATTTGCTGTCGAGAAACTACCTCGGTCATGTGGTGGTGATCAAAAAAGAAATTGTTGACCGCATCGGCGGCTTCCGTCTTGGCTTTGAGGGCAGTCAGGACTACGACCTGTTGCTACGTGCTACTGAGGAAACGCAGGAGATAGGACATATACCCAAAGTGTTGTATCACTGGCGCATCCACAGCAAGTCGGCTGCACAGAGCGAGGAAGTGAAACCTTATGCTTACATCGCCGCCAAAAAAGCGCTGGAAGAAGCGTTGATACGAAGAAACCTTAGGGGAAATGTTTCCTATTTGTCGGGCCTTCGGGGTTATCGGATCAGTTACGAAATAGACCGTCCGGGCAAGGTGAGCATTATCATCCCAACCAAAGATCAGGTCAAGCTGCTCAAAAACACCATTGACTCCATCATTGAAAAAACCAGCTATCAGGATTTTGAAATTATTCTTCTCGATAATAACAGCAAGAGCAGTGAGTTTTTTGAGTTGGTGAAGTATTATGAACAGAAACTTGGAGCACGTTTTCTTTATGTAGAAGCGAAATTTCCGTTCAACTTTGCCCGCCTGATGAACCTGGGCGTAAGCCACAGCACCGGCGACTATATTCTGTTTCTCAATAATGATGTGGAAATCATTCAGCGCGATTGGCTGACCAGGATGGTTTCTTATGCGCAATTGCCGCAAACAGCCGCCGTGGGCGTAAAACTGCTCTATCCCGATGACCATATACAGCACGCAGGCGTTATCATCGGATTGGGAGGAGTGGCAGGCCATGCTTTTGTAAACCTGTTTAAAGATGAGCCGGGTTATTTTAATTACGTGCAGACTGTCAATAATTTTTCTGCGGTGACCGCCGCTTGCATGATCTTTCGCCGGGAGATTTATGAACAGGTCGGGGGCATGGACGAAAGCTTTGAAGTGGAATACAATGATGTGGATCTCTGTCTTAAGTTTTTGGATGCAGGATACTACAACGTTTATCTTCCCGACGTAGAACTTTACCACTACGAGTCCGCTACACGGGGTCATCCGCATCAAAGCAAAGAGTCGTGGAATCGCCACGTTAAGGAGATCGCATTATTTAAGGAGAAGTGGCAACGCTATATTGACCACGATCCCTGTTACAACCCTAACCTGAACCTTGGCGTGCATGATTTCGGAATGGATTTTTCCGCATAATATTTATTGAAGTGCGGCAGAGTTTGGCGTCAGCAATGCGGGCAGAGCAAAGCGTTGAAGACATTCGAAAATGACGATGTCTGGCTTTTCCTGTTCAATAAACTCATCGAGAAAATCATAGGTCCACAGATAAACCGCCTCTTTAACATGCGTATTGAGGTAAGGTATCAGATAGTTTGCGTAAGAATCGCGAAACATAAGCAGCTTGAGCTTCTTACCAGTGCTATCGGGGTTTTTAAATCGTAGCACCAGCTCCGAACTTGTTGGAGGAAATAATCGTTTAGTAGTGTCCTTAAAGTGTATCAAAAATTCTTTCCTCTTATAAATTCTTTGTAAACCCACCATTTGGGCGATATCTCCTTCTTCAACTTCTGAAGTCTTTAGCTCTATATCGCGCTCACTGATCGCATGCAGATCCGGAAAATCTTTTTCTATTTCCTTCATCAGACAGGTATATCCGATAAACCCGCCATAAGCATTCCAATGTGTATCGGTCTTGAAGTAAAGCTCTCGTTTTTTCTTCGCAGCTATTAATGCCTCTGTGGGGTCAATGACGTGCATACCAATACTTTCAGCAAGAAACATCTTGTACATATCCAGCCGACACT
>OFTY01000315.1_pt1 | contig 41498 bp, 39 predicted proteins | sample 1775061 | NCBI WGS metagenome assembly OFTY01 (sample SAMN08195773, study PRJEB24354) | sludge metagenome | isolation source: sludge from phenol fed wastewater aerobic bioreactor B | place: India: Nagpur | collected 2016-09-16 | reverse complement strand
GATCCGGCTTCTATGGATTATGCTGTAGGCACTATTAAAAACGTGCTGCAGGAAGAAAAGCCATCGTTTGGCACTTGTCTCGGTCATCAGTTACTGGCAAGAGCCAACGATCTTCCTACCTTCAAAATGCACCACGGACATCGTGGGCTCAACCATCCGGTAAAAAATCTTCTTACGGGAAAATCTGAGATCACCACACAAAACCACGGCTTTGGTGTAGATGTAAAAGCTGCGCATGAATCGAATAATATTGAAGTGACACACGTGAACCTCAACGATGGTTCGATAGAAGGGATAAGGGTGAAAAACAAACCCGCATTTTCTGTTCAGTACCACCCAGAAAGCACGCCCGGTCCGCACGATTCGCGCTACCTTTTCGACGACTTTATAGAAATGATTGAAGCAAACCTGAAATAGTTTCCACTTTCAAAATAACTTGCGGTCTTCAATATCCAACATGGAAAAAATACTCATTATAGGTGCCTGCGGTCAGATTGGTGTAGAGCTTACGCTTGCCTTGCGCAAACTTTATGGTGCAAGTCAGGTGCTTGCCTCCGACATTCGCGACGAGCATCCTTTGCTGAGCGGAACGGGACCTTATGTAGTACTTAATGCTATGGATGCGCCTGCCATTCATGCGCTGGTGAAAAAGGAGAAGATCACCCAAATTTATTTGCTCGCTGCTTTGCTTTCTGCCACCGGCGAGAAAGACCCCAAGCGCGCCTGGGATATCAATATGCAAAGCCTGCTACAGGTGCTGGATATTGGGGTGCAGGAGAAACTAACAAAGATCTACTGGCCGAGTTCAATAGCTGTATTCGGACATACAACGCCCAAGCAAAACACGCCGCAGGAAACGATTGTAGAGCCTAAAACCGTGTATGGCATCAGCAAATATGCCGGAGAGCTTTGGTGCCAGTACTACCATCAGCGCTGGGGACTCGATGTGCGCAGCCTCCGTTACCCCGGCTTGATTAGTTGGAAGTCGGAGCCGGGCGGCGGCACTACGGACTACGCTGTAGAAATCTATCACGAGGCGCTAAAGCATGGCAGCTATACCAGCTTTCTCGACAAAGGCACTTACCTGCCCATGATGTATATGGACGATGCTATCCGCGGCACCATAGAGCTCATGGAAGCACCGGTGGAGCAGATCAAAACGCGCATGTCTTACAACATCAGCGCCATGAGCTTTGCGCCGGAAGAAATTGCTGCTGCAATACAAAAGCATATCCCGGGCTTCGAAATCAGCTACGCGCCCGACTTCCGTCAACAAATAGCAAATGGATGGCCGCAAAGTATTGATGACCACGCTGCACGACAGGACTGGGGTTGGAAGCATGAATTTGATCTGCAGAAAATGACCAGCGATATGCTGTTTCACCTCAAAAAGCAAAAGGCATAAGTCAATTTCCTAAAATCTTTATTTCCACAAATACTCATCTCCAAAAGCTGAGTACTTTTATTTAATGGCAAAGCAGAAACTGGTGGTGCTGACCGGTGCAGGCATCAGCGCCGAAAGTGGTATTAAGACCTTTAGGGATAGTGACGGACTTTGGGAAAATCATCGGGTAGAAGATGTAGCCACACCACGTGCCTGGCGGCGCGATCCCGAGCTGGTACTTGAATTTTATAACATGCGCAGGAAGAATGTGCGCGATGCAAAGCCCAACAAAGCGCATCTTGCCCTGGCAGAACTGGAAAGTCATTTCGATGTTTCCATCATCACCCAGAATATTGATGATCTGCACGAACGTGCCGGCTCTACAAAGGTGATGCATCTGCACGGTGAAATTTTTAAGATGCGCAGCGAAAAAAACGAGCAGCTTATTTATCCTATTGATGGAGATATTCGCCTGGGTGACAAAGCCGAGGATGGGGCACAACTGCGACCGCATATTGTATGGTTTGAAGAAGCTGTACCCATGATCGAACATGCCATTCCCATTATGCAATCGGCAGATGTTTTTTTGCTTGTCGGGTCTTCATTAGTGGTGTATCCCGCTGCCGGTTTGATGGATTATTTGAAGCCGGAAGTGCCGAAGTACGTGGTGGATAAAGTAATACCACCTGTAAATTATTATAGCAACATAATACCGATTGAAAAGCCCGCCACCGAAGGGATGGAAGTCTTTGTTCAGCTACTAAGTTCGGCAGGTAGGATGCCTTAAGTTGTGGGGCTAATCTTTTCTTTCGAGGCTAAACAAACTATCCACAAACTCTGCCTTATTGAAGATCTGCAGGTCTTCCATTTTTTCTCCCACGCCAATGTACTTCACCGGTATTTTGAACTGATTGGCAATGGCGAGTACCACACCGCCTTTTGCTGTGCCATCGAGCTTGGTGATGGCGATGGCGCTTACTTCTGTGGCTGCAGTAAAATGTTTGGCTTGCTCCAGTGCATTCTGCCCCGTACTGCCATCCAGCACCAGTAGCACTTCATGAGGGGCATCGGGCATTTTTTTAGAGATCACCCGGCGAATTTTTCCAAGCTCATCCATCAGGTAAGCTTTGTTATGCAACCTTCCAGCCGTGTCTATAATGATCACATCTACATCTCTTGCCATTCCACTCGCCACGGTATCAAATGCCACCGAACTGGGATCGCTGCCCATTTCTTTTTTCACGATCGGCACACCTACGCGATCGCTCCAGATCGTAAGCTGATCTACGGCTGCAGCGCGAAAGGTATCTCCGGCACCCAGTAGTACCGACTTTCCGTTTTTCTTAAAGTTGTGCGCCAGCTTTCCAATAGTTGTTGTCTTGCCTACGCCATTTACCCCTACTACCAAAATCACGTAGGGCTTTTTACCTGCGGGAACACCAAAGGTTTCGAACTCGGAAGAGGATGCATCCGTGAGCATACCCATAATTTCTTCCTGCAGGATGGAATTGAGCTGCGAAGTGCCCACATATTTATCGCGTTTTACGCGCTGTTCTATTCGCTCAATAATGGCTACCGTTGTGTCAATGCCCACGTCTGCACTCACCAGCGCATTCTCCAGTTCGTCGAGCACTTCTTCATCTACCGTATCTTTTCCGGCTATCGCCTTGGTGATCTTCGAAAAAAAGCTATCCTTGGTCTTTTGCAATCCCTGGTCGAGTGCTTCTTTTAGTTCCTGCTGTTCCTTATTGCGTTTGAAGAGTTTGTCGAAAAGCCCCATAAGTAGTAAGTATCAAGTAGTAAGTATCAGTAGTAAGTATCAAGTAGCAAGTATCAAGTAGTAAGTAATGAGTGCCTGATATTTTGAAACCTACCGCTTTCATTGAAGCTGCAAAATTAAGCGGGATGCGTTAGAAAACCGCTAATTCGTTTTTTCAGGGCTTCGTCTGTGCGGGCTGTAAACAGCTCTTGCAAAAAGGCTGCTCTGCATTTTGGGAAAGCATGCTCAAGTTTTTGGAAAAACATGCTCATGGTTTTGGGAAAACATGCTCAAGAATTTTGAAAAACATGCTCAAGAATTTTGAAAAACATGCTCAGGTTTTTGGGAAAAGGTGCTTAGCTTTTCGGGAAAAGGTGCTCAAGTTTTCTGGAAAGAGTGCTCAGCTTTTTTTTCGAGCTTCTTAAAGCTTCTTGCCATCAAAGCCGCCGCATTTTACCGAAAATGCAGGTTTTTTATTTTCTCTTTTTAGTTTTTGGTTCCGGCAGTTCAGCTACGGTAATGCGTACCAGTTTACAAAGCCAGTTACCATCTTCAAGCTGATCTTCGATGAGCATTATGGGTTTGGCGCCGGGGTAGGGAGCCGCTTCTGCTACATTGCCTGCAAAGTTTTTTCCGGAAGTGGTGTTTTTAATAAACAATCTGTCGTCGCAAACGAGTCCGAACATTTTACCACCCGAATACAAGCCATATTCACCAAACATCTTTTTGACGGTTACATCGCCCACACCTGCCAGCTGCCCGGTAATGAAATCAACAAATTGTGCTGAAGAAGCCATGCTTGCTTGTATTGAAAATGTAGGAAAAACTAACGCATCGCCCGGATGATCTTTCGTGTGCGACGATCGGCACGGGCATTTTGCAGGGAGATGACCGCCCATACTGCTGCGGGAATCCAACCCAAAACGGTGATCTGCGGACAAGACAAAGCAGTCCGCTCAATAATTTGCCGCGCAATAAAAAAGAAAGCCAGGGAAGTAAAATAGCGATGAGTGTCATGCCGCCGGTTGAGGTTCGAATTTACAGATTATTGGATTTGGTGGCATCGGAATCACTCAATATTTCATCTATGCTGTAAAAAATCGGTAAGCCCTTTGACTTGATAAAATCATGTTCTCTCATAGCGCCCGGACTTTCGCTGAGCAGCAGCAATCCCTCACAACACTGCATTACCGTCATTGAAATATCCATGATGGCTTTATGAGTTTCGCTTAGCCCTGCACGCGTTACCACAGGTAAAGCAGCATTCACACCCACTATGGGAATATGCCCTTTTTGAAGCAGCAGCGCGGCGGCGGCATTCAGCTTTGCAAGGTTGGCGTTTCTTTCTTCAACTGTCGGGGCAGAATATTTGCCTGCAATGGCAATGATCATAGACAAAATGATTTTGCAAAATTGTTTGAAGTTTTTTAGTTGGTGAATCACTCACCGATAACACTATTTGAAATATACGTCAAAGGTCCAAAAAATTTCATCGGTACACTTGCCGATGCCTTCGGCAAGTATTTCGAGACTAACCACCAGAAACTGTATGGGCAGAGGAAATAAGAAATGCTTATCGCAGAGTGAAATTCGACATTTTAATTAATTGCTCAACAGAAGCGCTCCAACCGGCGACAGGCGTTGTTGCATATTTGTTCCTTTCCAAATCTCCGAACGTATGACTTATTCCGTCGTGAACGACCAGAAAATCTTTGAATCGTGGAATTTGTGCTTTTTCAATTTCAGATCTGGCAAAAGCGATATAACGTTCTGCCTTGTTTTTTTGCAATCTTCTTGTGGAGAGCTTCCATTGGTATTTTTTCGATTCAGCATTCACAATTTCCAGTTGTCCCACACGAACGAAATACACTGAATCTTTTTCGTAAAGGAAGATGCATTTATTCTTCCTGATAATAAAAGAAGAAGATTTATAGGAAATCAAGCCGATCACTCCCGCTACAGTACAAGGACAGGATTTATAATTTTCAGGATTGAATTTTATTGAATCCGGAAACATTGCATACCGGTCAATTAAAGTATCAGCAACTATTTCAAAGTTTGCTGAATCAACCGGAACCAGATTAAGGCTTTGTCCTTTACAAAGGAATGTATTCGCTATTAGAAAGGTAATCGCTACAAACTCTTTCATATTCAATAATCTTCTGGTCTAAGCGTCCGGCTTGCCCGTCAGCCTTTTATGGGTCCAAAGCCATGCGTCGCCGATTTCTTCGTCTTGCACTATTTCGGAAAATACAAAGTTGTTGTTCTCTAAAATTTTTGTTGAGGCGTTATGGTTGGGTGCAGTCTTCGCTGTTATTGTCAATCCCGGATCTGTCTGATAAGCAAGGTCAACAAGTTCTTTGCAGGCAAAGGATGCAAGGCCTTGGCCTTCGAAATTTTTAAATGTCCAATAAGCAATTTCAACTTTTCCATTTTTGGGCTGCCCTACGAAACCGCAAGAGCTAACGATTTGGTCTTGGCTTATTACAAAGTAGCCCACCCAGGGAAAAATGAAACCGATTTTAGGATAAAATTCGTCATACATACTAAGCAACTGCTGGCAGTCTGCAGAAGCATACTGTTCATTTGTTTTGTCCTCTTGTTGAGTTATTGCCCTTAATTTCATTTTGAATGCCAGTTATCTGTTGCCATGGCGAATTGCTCTACTGGTCTAAGCGTCCCGGATTGAAGCGCATAGCCCGACCCTGCTCGTGTATCGGCTCGGGCAAATGTAAAAGCAGGAGAACTCTATATAAATTATCTCGTTTCATTCTGTTTGCGACACTTAAAGTCGTTCCTGAACCCATAAATAGGTCAAGCACGCTAACTGAAATATACACCAAATCTCCAAAAGTTTAATCCGCCATTCACCCCACAAAAAATCCCGCCTGTTCAGCGGGATCAGTTTTTTTATCGTAATGTGGTTCTACGGATCAATTGCTCCTTCCAGCACATCAATTTTTTCTACAAAATTCATAGAGTTGTTGATGTACACATCTGCGGGCTCTGAGTTGGCAATGCCTACATCTTCCAGCAGCCGGGTATTGTCGAATACATGCCCGAGTTCCATAAAATCGAGGTAGGGGTCAAGACCGGTAAAGAGCAGCCGGAGCTTGCTTTTATCCTGAAAAGTGTCGTGCCAGTAGTCGAGGTATTTGCGGTAAGTATAGAGCTCGCTTTCGGGTGCCAGACGGTTGCGGGTCCAGTGTTTTACCTGATTGAGCATGGCTTTGCTGATGAAATTGAAGGGCGGCATTTCATCGAAATAGGATTCCAGTGTTTTGGAAAGTTTTAGTGCTGTTGTTGATCCTGCTTCGCCCGCAGAAATATGATAGACGTTGTGTTTGCGCTCGGCAAAAAGCAGCGCCACTATGGCTTCTGCGGCATAGTTTACGGGTATGATGTCGAGCTGTGCGTGTTCGTTTACCGGTATCAGGCGCAGGTGATTGATGGTAGCCATAGCCCAAAGGATTACCGGGCTGCGCGGCATTACCGGACGGCTGTCGCCCATGATGATAGACGGGCGCGCCACCAATACCTGATCGGGTCGCAGATGTTGCCGTAGCAAAATTTCGCCCTGCATTTTAGTATAAGTGTACTTTACCAGATGGGTGGCATCGAGGTTGGGCGATTCGTCTTCGTGCACCACACGGTCCTTTACATCCTTGCCGCAGATGGTTGCCGTGCCGATGTACAAAAAGGTATTGAGCTTGGGCAGTTCTTTTGCCCAAAGCAATATTTTGGTCAATCCGCCTATGTTGGCTCGCTCTACAAGGTCGTCGTTAAAGCGGGAAAAAGAAGTGTTGGCAGCAGAGTGGATAATGACATCCACTGTTTTTAATTCCTCAACAGACTTCAGTGCATCGGTCAGTCCGTCGTCAAACAAATTACCTAAAACCGGAACGATCTGATTTTCGTCGAAAGTATCATCGTGTAGTTCGAAAACATTTTGCAGACGGGCAAGAGCCTCTTCTTTTGTCTTCGAGCGCAACAGGCAAAAGATTTTGCCCACTTCTTTTCGTTTTGAAAGGGTAACGAGAAGTTCTCCGCCCACAAGACCCGTCGCGCCTGTTAAAAAAATATTCATACCGAATTCGAAAATAATTTACACTTACACTATTCCGATTAGAAATAATCCTTGAGTGTTTGAGAAGCGCGAAGATACTGCATTAAATGGAGTTTTTAACCTGCCGTTTATTTCTGTTACTCAGGTGCATAAGGGCAAAAAAACTAAAGCCGGAGCGAGTCCGGCTTCATGAATTTGATATTTTAGATCAGCAGTGGATTATGCCACTTGTACGCTGCGTTTTGCCTTAAGGTTGGCATCGAGCGCATCCAAAAATTCCTCGGTGTAGAGATAGTGCTCACCATGCTTCACCTTGTTGCCATGCACCGAAATGGCGAGGTCTTTTGTCATCTTGCCGCTCTCTACGGTTTCGATACATACCTGCTCCAGTGCATTGCAGAAGTCTATCAGTTCCTGATTGCCATCGAGTTTGCCACGGAAGGCAAGACCGCGTGTCCAGGCAAAAATGGAAGCAATAGGATTGGTAGAAGTAGGATTGCCTTTCTGATGTTCGCGGTAGTGACGGGTCACGGTTCCATGTGCGGCTTCAGCTTCCATTGTTTTTCCGTCGGGTGTCACCAGCACAGAGGTCATCAATCCCAGCGAACCGAAGCCCTGCGCCACGGTGTCGCTTTGCACATCGCCATCGTAGTTTTTACAAGCCCATACAAAGTTGCCGTTCCACTTCAGCGCGCTCGCCACCATATCGTCAATCAAGCGATGCTCGTAGGTAAGCCCGGCAGCATCCATCTTGCTCTTAAACTCATTCTGATAAGTCTCTTCAAAAATGTCTTTGAAACGACCATCATACTTTTTGAGGATGGTATTTTTTGTTGAAAGGTACAGCGGCCATCCTTTTTGCAAAGCCATATTGAAGCAGGCGCGGGCAAATCCTCTGATGGATTCGTCAGTATTGTACATAGCCATTGCTACGCCATCGCCTTTGAAGTTATAAACTTCGTGCTCGATGGTTTCACCGTTTTCACCTTCAAACTTTATGGTCAGTTTACCTTTCCCTTTTACTACAAAATCCGTAGCGCGATACTGATCGCCAAAGGCATGACGCCCTACAATGATTGGCGCATCCCAGTTGGTAACCAACCTTGGCACATTGTTGATCACGATCGGCTCACGGAACACGGTGCCATCAAGGATATTGCGGATAGTACCATTCGGGCTCTTCCACATTTGCTTCAGCTTAAACTCTTCCACACGTGCCTCGTCGGGAGTGATGGTGGCGCATTTAATGCCCACTCCAATTTCTTTTATAGCATTGGCGGCATCTATAGTTACCTGATCATTGGTGGCATCGCGGTGTTCCAGTCCCAGGTCGTAGTATTTTATATCAACATCTACATAGGGTAGAATGAGTTTGTCTTTGATGAATTTCCAGATAATTCGGGTCATCTCATCGCCGTCGAGTTCTACAACGGGGTTTTGAACTTTGATTTTGGACATAAAAAGATTTTAGCGTCGTTTGATATCGTCCGGCTTTGCCGGCTGGCAAATTTATAAAAATATCGAAGGCGTCAATTTTTCTTTGAGTAATAGTTTTCGATCTGCACTACCGCTGTCAGGGTATGCACCGGTTAGAAAAATACCGGAAGAAGGGTATATACAAAGCCCTGTGCCGCGAATATTTTTACATCATAAAAACAGATTAGTTATGAAACAATTTGCGTCCCTCTTAGCGGCAGCGCTGCTATTGTGCGGTTCCTACGCACAAGCCCAAAAAATAAAATGGGAAACCGGCGAAGGTCTTGCTTTTCTTAAAGACCAGAAAGTGATCAATATAAGTTATGACTACTCGAGTGTAACGGTAAAAGGTCAGAATCAGGATGAATACGTGCAACAACAGCAGGACGAGTTGAATAAGGACGAGGCAGGCAAAGGGGATGAATTCAGAAATGAGTGGACAGCGGCCCGCGAAAAGAAATACCAACCCCATTTTGAAAAAGAATTTAATAAGGTATTGAAAGGCAAGTCGGACAGCGTAATTGTGAAAGAAGGAAACGATGCACCGTACACAATAATCATTGCTGCCAACGATATGGACCTCGGCAAAGGCAAAATGCTGATCAAGAAACCGGCTTTGGTAAACTTTACGATCACGATCGTCGCTACCAACGATCCGTCTAAGGTATTGGCGAAGGGAACGCTTCAGAAAGTAGAAGGTGAGGTGAATGCCCCCAAAGGAAGCGGCTGGATTCCCGGTGGTGCAGGCACAGTGATGGCAACGACTGCCACCGTGCAAAACAGGCAATATTCCAATCGCATAGCTGAAGCCTACGAAAAAGCGGGCGGCATACTGGCAAAGTATATTAAGAAAGAGGTGTTGTAATCAAAAGTTTTTTTGAGTAAAAGCGTTGCTTTCAGATGGGTGAGAGCAACGCTTTTTTTTGGGGCAACTGTTTTATCCGGCCCGTGATAAGGAATGAACTTTTTAAGCCGGGCTGGGTTTCCCTACACCTAACTCGTGATTCCTTTTATTTTTGCATCGCCTATGGAAGAACAGACGGGACAACACGAAGCATCCTCGGTGCATATCAATGACATGTACAAAAGCTGGTTTCTCGACTATGCCAGCTACGTAATATTGGAGCGCGCGGTGCCTGCAATAGAAGATGGACTAAAACCGGTACAGCGCCGCATTCTGCATGCCATGAAGGAAATGGATGACGGCCGGTTTAATAAGGTGGCCAACATCATCGGGCAAACCATGCAGTACCATCCGCATGGTGATGCCTCTATCAGTGATGCCATCGTTAACATCGGTCAGCGCGACCTGATGATAGAAACGCAGGGCAACTGGGGTGATGTGCGCACGGGTGATCCTGCAGCGGCGGCAAGGTATATCGAAGCCCGTCTTTCAAAGTTTGCTCTCGAGGTGGCATTCAATGCCAAGACTACAAATTGGCAATTAAGTTATGACGGAAGAAAAAATGAACCGGTCACGTTGCCGTTGAAATTTCCGTTGTTATTGGCGCAGGGTGCGGAAGGAATTGCTGTTGGGCTTTCCACAAAAATTTTACCCCACAACTTTTGCGAAATTCTTGAGGCTGCCATCAAACATCTCAAAGGCCGAAAATTTGAGTTGTTCCCTGACTTTGGTACCGGCGGTATGATAGACGTAAGCAATTACAACGATGGCGCACGCGGCGGCAAAGTAAGGGTGCGCGCCCGCATCGAGGAGGTGGACAAAAAATCGGTTGCTATTCGCGATGTCCCTTACGGCATCACTACTTCGCAATTGGTTGATAGTATTCTGAAGGCCAACGACAACGGAAAGATCAAAATAAAAAGCGTAGTTGATAACACGGCAAAAGATGTGGAGTTGCTGGTTACCCTGGCCCCCGGCGTCACGACCGATCAAACCATCGATGCGCTCTATGCCTTTACCGATTGCGAAATATCCATTTCTCCCAATGCTTGCGTCATCATCGACGACAAGCCTCATTTCATCGCAGCTTCCGACCTGTTGCGTTATTCTGTAGCGCATACCAAGGCTTTGCTGCTTAAAGAGCTGGAGATCAGACTGGGTGAGCTTGAAGACGATTGGCATTATTCCTCGCTCGAAAAAATCTTTATTGAAAAAAGAATCTACCGCGATATAGAAGAAGAAACCACCTGGGAAGGTGTGCTGGAAGCCATAGACAAAGGTTTGAAACCTTATATCAAAAACCTTCGCCGTTCGGTGACCAGAGATGATATTGCCCGCCTGACGGAGATACGCATCAAACGCATATCGAAGTACGACAGCTTTAAGGCAGATGAACATATCAAAGGTGTGGAAGCCGATATCGCCGAGGTGAAATCCAATATCGAGCACCTGAACGATTTTGCCATCCGCTACTATGAAGGTTTATTGAAGAAGTATGGCAAAGGCAGAGAACGCAAAACGGAGATACGTCCTTTCGAGACGATACAGGTGGCAACGGTGGCAATTGCCAATACAAAGTTGTATGTCAACTATAAGGAAGGTTTTATCGGTACTTCGCTCAAAAAAGATGAGTTTGCCTTCGACTGTTCCGACCTCGACAATATCATTGTATTTCGCAAAGACGGAAAGATGATGGTGACCAGAGTTGCCGAGAAGACCTTTGTGGGTAAGGATATCATCTACATCGCTGTGTTTCAGAAGAATGATGAGCGGATGACCTACAACATGATCTATGTGGACGGAAAAACAGCCGTCTCTTATGGGAAGCGCTTTAACGTTACCGGCATCACCCGCGATAAAGAGTACGATCTCACCAAGGGTAACCCCAATAGCAAGGTGCACTATTTTACTGCTAATGCCAATGGCGAGGCAGAAGTGATTACCATTACACTCCACCCGGGCAGCAAGGCGCGCAACAAAGTCTTCGACTATTATTTTGAAGAGCTCGATATTAAAGGACGCGGTTCTCAGGGCAATCAGGTCACAAAGTATCCGATCAAGAGCATCAGGTTCAAAGAAAAGGGGAAGTCCACCTTATCTGCACAAAAAATCTGGTTTGACGAAACGATCGGACGATTGAACAAAGATGGCAGTGGAAGGTTGCTGGGACGTTTTGAAGAAGATACCCGTATCATAGCATTTTATAAAGATGGCAGTTATGAGCTCACAGATTTTGAACTGAGCAACCGATATGATACAGATCAGTTGAAACGAATAGAAAAATTCAGCCCCGAAAAAGTAGTGACCGCTGTGTATTTCGATGCCAGATCGGGCAACTTCAACGCCAAGAGATTTAAGGTGGATGCGCAGTCGTTGAAAACCCGGTATCATTTTATTAAAGAAGGTGAAGGAAACTACCTGGAACTGGTGACCACCGTGCCCGAACCTGTAGTGAAACTGGTGTCCGGAAAGAAGAAGTCAGAACTTACGGAAGAGGAGATAGCCCTCCATGAGAGAATAGACATAACTGGCTGGAAAACAGTAGGAACCAAGATAGCGGGGACCGATATGAAAGAACTGGCGTTAATCGGAGAAGGAGGCGAAGATTCGGGCGAATCGGAGGCTCCTACACTTTTCTGATGCACAAAAGACTATTGGAAAAATCAGTACCTTGCGAGACTTAGTTTGTTGAAAGGCGACATATACCATAATGAAAAAGATTGAACTGGAAATTGTAGCGTTATCTCACAGCATTACACAAACACATTCATACGCAGTTGTATTGGGAGAAGTGAACGGACTGAGGCGCCTGCCCATCGTAATTGGTGGCTTTGAAGCTCAGGCAATTGCGGTCGCCCTCGAGCGGATGCAACCCAGCCGTCCCCTTACCCACGATCTTTTCGCCAATTTTATGTCCACCTTCAGTATAGACCTTTCTGAAGTGGTAATCTACAAACTGGAAGAGGGTATATTTTTTGCAAAACTGATTTGTCAGGGAATAGACGGCGAAACTGTGGAAATTGATTCGCGCACTTCTGATGCCCTGGCCCTGGCCGTGAGGGCCAGTTGCAGAATATACACTTACGAAAACATTCTCGAAGCTGCCGGATTGTATCTTGACCAGCCCGAAAGCGGCACGGCCGCCGCCGAGCCCGTAGAACCCGGCACCACCGCCAGTACACGGAAAGTAACCAGCGACAAAGATCTGAAAAGTCTTTCGCTGGATGAACTGAATGCACTATTGCAGCAGGTGCTCGAGCAGGAAGACTATGTTCGCGCCATCACCATCCGAGACGAGATCAACGCCAGAAAAAAATAGTATCGGATTCAAAATGTTAAGTTCATGAAGAAATGTTTGCTGATAGCTGCCGCGCTGTGGAGTTCGGTTTCGTGGGCGCAGCAGAAATGTGCTACGGACCTTATTTTACAGCAGAGACTTCTGGAGCATCCCGAATATGCACCCATTCGTGCGCTTTATCTGGAACAAGCGGCCCAACAGGCTTCCCTTTTTTCACAGGGTGGTCCGCAGCAAAAAACTACAACGGTAAAAGTGCCGGTGGTTTTTCATGTCATTCTGAATAATCCTAAACAAATACAACTGGGTCAGGCTGCAGGCATTCTTCAACGGGCACAGGATCAGATCGATGTGCTTAATGAAGATTTCAACATGCTCAATGCAGATATCGTTAAGGTTCCTGCACCGTTTGCCCCGGTAAAAGGCTCTTTGAACATCAGCTTCGGCCTTGCACACCGAAAGCCGGACGGTACCTCTACAAGCGGTGTAGAGATCAGATCTACAACACTGGGTAGCTTCAGTGCCCTTACCAACAGCGGAAGTGACCCCAAACAAGGAAGTGTAAATGGCCTCGATGCCTGGGATCCGACTCGATATCTGAACGTATGGATCGTAGATATTCAGGAGGCCGGCATTCTGGGATTTACCATACCACCGAGTTTCCTGAGCTTTAACTACACTATGCAGGATCTCGGCCTGGTGATTGATTATGGTGCCTTTGGCCGACAGAGCAGTTCCATCACCTTCTTTAACCCGGCTACCAATAATCTGGGCCGGACGATGACACACGAAACAGGGCACTTTTTCGAGTTGATACACACCTTCGGGCTCGGGCCCGGCTGTCCGGGAAGTGGAGATATAGATGATAACATTGCAGACACTCCGCCCCAGGACAATTCAACTTTCAACTCAACCTACCCGGGCGGAAATATTCCTTTCCCGCTTACGGACGCCTGCTCTCCAAATGCGCCGGGTATTATGTGGATGAACTTTATGGATTATCCCGACGACAGCTCCCTTGTTATGTTTACCGCCGGACAGTCGAACTATGTGCAGAGCAACATCACTACAGGCATTCTGAAGTCCATCACCGAGCATCCAGAGCTTTGTGACTATCCTACCGGCATTGCGGCTTTGGGGCCGGAGCCCTTCTTTAATATATTCCCGAATCCTTCTTCCGGATGGGTTCATTTTAGTTTCGCAGCCGGACAGGTTCCTACTTCCCTGCTCGTGCGCAACCTCTTAGGTCAGGTAGTTAGAGAAATTCCGGTATCCGATGTTCAGGGCTCAGTACTTGCCTGCGATCTTTCGGACTGCAGGCCCGGAGTTTATTTTGCGGAGTGTACCTTTGCCGACCAAACCGTTTTGAAGAAAATAATTATAGAATGATGGGTAATCATGTTGATCTGACGACCGTTTTATTGCAAACTGATATAGACAAAGACCTGCGTATCATAGCAGAAAAGGTAAAGAATACAGAGCGCCTGACCGAAGAGGAGGGCGTTTTGCTTTTTGAAAAAGGAGAGCTCGGTTTTGTAGGTGCTTTAGCCAACCATATTAGAAAAACGCTGCATGGCGATAAGGTTTATTTCAATCGAAATTTTCATATCGAGCCCACAAACGTCTGCGTTTTTACCTGCAATTTCTGCTCGTACTCCCGCCAATATAAACATCGCGACGAAGGCTGGGAGCTTTCTATGCAGGAAATGCTCGACATAGTAAAGAAATATGATGGTGAGCCGGTGACTGAGGTGCATATTGTGGGCGGCGTACATCCTAAGATGAACCTGGAGTTCTTTTGTGAATTGATCAGTAAGATCAGGGCGCATCGTCCGGATCTGCACATCAAAGGTTTTACTGCCGTAGAGCTCGACTATATGTTCCGGAAGGCAAAGCTCAGCGTAGAGGAGGGGATGCAACGTATGAAAGATGCGGGTCTGCAATCGCTGCCTGGTGGTGGAGCGGAAATTTTTGATGCGGAAATCCGGGAGCAGATTTGCGCCGACAAGGTGGATGCAGCGGGTTGGCTACATATACACGAAACAGCCCACCGGTTGGGGATGCACAGCAATGCCACAATGCTGTACGGACATATTGAGAACTATATTCACCGTATCGATCACATGAGCAGGCTTAGGGATCTGCAGGATAAAACCGGCGGTTTCAATTGTTTTATTCCACTCAAGTTTCGTAATGGCGACAACGATATGAGTAACGTGCCGGAGGTTTCCGTTGTCGAAGACATGCGTATGTATGCTATTTCGAGGATTTTTCTCGATAATATCCGCAATCTGAAAGCCTATTGGCCCATGCTTGGCAGACAAAGTGCACAACTCACGCTTTCTTTTGGTGTTAACGATCTGGATGGCACTATAGATGATACTACCAAAATCTACTCCATGGCAGGAGCAGAAGAACAATCGCCGTCCCTGAGTACAAAAGAATTATGTGACCTCATCAGCGCCGTAGGAAAAACACCTGTGGAGCGCGATACCCTTTACCAGGAGCTTAAAGTTTTTAGCAAGGAATCGGTTTCATGATCATCAGCGACAGACGGTACAGAAATTCTCCCGGAAAAATTTGTTGTTAATTCAGAAAGAAACAATACCTTTGCAGTCCATTTTGAAATTTACATTAAAGTAAGCAATGCCTACTATACAACAATTAGTTCGTAAAGGTCGTCAGCAAATCCGCGCCAAGTCAAAGTCTCGTGCTTTGGATGCTTGTCCGCAGCGTCGTGGTGTATGTACGCGTGTATATACTACTACACCTAAGAAACCAAACTCCGCTCTTCGTAAGGTGGCCAAAGTTCGTCTTACCAACAAAGTGGAAGTGATCGCTTACATTCCGGGTGAAGGTCACAACCTTCAGGAGCACTCTATCGTGCTGATTCGCGGCGGTCGTGTGAAAGATTTGCCGGGTGTGCGTTATCACATTGTTCGTGGAGCGCTGGATACTGCCGGGGTTAAAGACCGCAAGCAGAGTCGTTCTAAATACGGAACTAAGAAAGAAAAGGCCAAAAAATAATTATTAATAAGCAATATAAAGCCAGTCATTAAAGATGAGGAAGGCACAAGCTAAGAAATTACCATTAGCACCAGATCCAAAATTCAACGATAAAATGGTTACCCGCTTTGTGAACTGCCTGATGTGGGGTGGTAACAAAAGTGTGGTTTTGACAGCGTTTTACAACGCTATCGATAAAGTGTCTCAGATGAGCGGAGAAGACGGATATGAAGTTTGGAAGCGCGCTCTGACCAACGTCACTCCTGCCGTGGAAGTACGTAGCCGTCGTATCGGTGGTGCTACATTCCAGATTCCTACAGAGGTACGTCCGGATCGCAAAATCTCTCTGAGCATGAAATGGTTGATACGCTACAGCCGCGAACGTAATGGTAAAACCATTGCCGACAAACTGGCCAACGAAATCGTTGCAGCAGCAAAAGGTGAAGGTGGAGCATTTAAGAAGAAAGAAGATACGCACCGTATGGCTGAAGCCAACAAAGCGTTCTCACACTTCAAAGTATAGCACACTGCTTTAGTTTTTTAATATAAACCGTTGCTTGTGCAGCGGTTTTTTTGTGCAGGTGCTCATGGAAAGGAGGGAGGCCAGACTTTTCCACCGACACACGCATTTTCTCAAAGCGAAGCTGTAGGAAACCAGGGGCCCTGACGAATTGTCGCTATTCTTTTTTCCCCTTTTCTTTTTGTTGTTGCTTTTTACGAACAACAATCCATTCTTCAATATTCACATTAAACGGCATTTGGCCGATCCGTACAATGGCTCTCCGGTCGCGCAACGATTCCAGTATGCCGATCTGATGGTTCGTTTGGTGCCTTACCAGGTCGCCCACAGTGGGTTTTCCACCCACTACTTCATAGTTCTTGTCTGCCTTGCGGGCCGCAGCCTGATTGCTTTCTATTTGCTTTTTTCGGAAGAGTACTTTTTCTGCAGCAGAGATGACCTCCTGTTTATTGTCGGCTTTTTTCCAGTCGTGAATGATCTGCTTAAATTTCCGTTCGGTATCCCGGAGATAGTCCAGTTCTTCTTTTTTTATCTTGTTCTGCAGCTTAAGGGTATCGTGGTGTTGCTTCAGCCTTTCCTTGTCCGTAAGTTCCTCATACCGATGCTTCAGTTTTTCATTTTCAGCGATAAGTTGGTTTAGCTTTTTTTCTTTGTCCGCCAGCCGAACCGTTTGTTGTTCCGTTTGCAGCAGCATCTTGTCGAGCTTAAAATGGCCCCGATCGGTGATTTGTTGGGCTCTCTGTATGATTTTCAGGGGCAGGCCGATACGTTGTGCAATGGCGAAGGTATAAGAACTACCGGGCTTGCCCACATGGAGCTGATAGAGAGGCTCCAGATGTTCCTCATCAAAGCTCATGGCTCCGTTGAATATGCCCTGCACTTTGCCAGCCATAACTTTGAGGTTGAGATAGTGCGTGGTGATGATTCCCAATGCGTGTTTTCTCGCTAGTTCTTCCACAATGGCTTCTGCAAAGGCACCCCCCAGGTTAGGATCCGAGCCGCTTCCGAGTTCATCAATAAAAAACAGAGTTTTACCGTTAGCAAAATCCATAAAGTATTTCATATCGCTAAGGTGGGCGCTATAGGTACTAAGCTCGTGCTCTATACTCTGCGTATCGCCAATATGGATCATTACCTGCTTAAAGATGCCCATTTCAGTCCGGGCGTCCACAGGTATTAGCAAACCTGCCTGTACCATGAGCTGAAGCAAGCCCACGGTCTTCATCGTCACTGTCTTACCTCCCGCATTGGGACCGCTGATGATCAATATTCTGTTGTTTCTATCGAGCGTGATATTGGTCGGGATAGTAGCCTTACCTTCTTTTTTGTTGTGCAGCAGCAATAACGGGTGGAACGCTTTTATCAGATTAAGGCCAGGGTGAGGGCTGAGCTGTGGCATCTGTCCATTCATGTCCTGCGCCAAAAGCGCTTTGGCCCGGATGAAGTCAAAGAGCCCTGACAGATGATAATACCCTTCAAGCTGAGGCTGGTATTGGGCCAGCGTGGACGTGGTTTGTGCCAGAATGCGGTGTACTTCGCGGCCTTCTGCACGTTCGAGGCTAAAGACTTCGTTGTTGATTTCAATCACTTCTTCCGGCTCAATGAATACCGTCCGCGAGCTGTCACTTTCTCCGTGAAGAATCCCTTTTACTACTCGCTTGTATTCGGCGGCTACCGCCACAGTTCGCCGTCCGTTCAAAAATCCTTCGGAAATATCTGCCAGATATCCTTGCTTGTGCAGCTTCCTCAGCAAGGCCTCAAAGGTTCGTCGTAGTTCATTGCGTTTTGAAGCGAGTTCGCCACGGATTTGGGCCAGCTCGCGGCTGGCCAGGTCGCGCACCATACCGTTTTCATCAATGACGGCCGCAATGATTTCGGGAATGGCTTTTTCGAACGATACTTTTTCGGCTACCGCTCTCAGGTTTGGGTAAAGCTCCTGATGTCTTTTAAACCAAAGCATCATATCCCGGATACAGATAGCAAGCTGCTGCAGCGCAATAAGCTGCTCGCCACTCAGCACCGCACCCGGCACTGCAAGAAGTTTTAGTTCGCGCTGCAGGTTTCTGGTAAAGTCGTTTGGAAAGTAGTCGCTTCCGTTCAGTAGTTGTCTGTATTCTTCTGTCTGCAGAAGCGCACGCTGAACATACTCCAGACGGGTGTGAAAATTCAGTGCGTCCACCCGCTCGCGGGCACTATCGGTGCGACATTTCAGGCGCAGCAGCGCAGTAATTTTATCAAATTCAAGTGCTTCCACGGCGCGGGCCGGGTACAACTGCATCATTTTCTTTCAGCTAAATAAGTTGGTCAGGTTTCTACTGGACTGCACAGGCAGGCATCATTCCTTTATGTCGTATTCTTTTATTTTCCGGTAGAGTGTGCGCTCAGAAATGCCCAGTTCATTGGCGGCATCCCGCCGGCGTCCCTTGTGTTTTTTAAGCGCCTTCACGATAAATTCTTTTTCGCGGTCTGCCAGCATCAACGATTCTTCGACATCTTCGTGATGGTCCACGCGCGTGTCGTTGGGTATATAGATGGGTGTATTATTGCCGCCATATCCGGCTGCCGGCATTGCCAGATGCTCTGGCTGAGGATTGTAAGCGGGCAAAAGATTTTCCGGAAGCGATGCCTGCGCACTATAGGGTTGTCCGTGTGCAACTTCGAGCAGCATCTGCTTCATTTCCTTCCTGTCTTTCCTCAGGTCGAAGAACAGTCTATACAAGATATCTCTTTCGGTGCCTGTGAAACTATTCGTTCCTCCACCGTTAGCCATGGCTGAAACCGCGGGGAGCAAAGAAACTGCACGCGTGTCTTTCTGAGGCAAAAAGCGACTAAAGGCCTCGGCATTAAGTTGTTTTTCCGTAGAAAGCACCGAAACTTGTTCGGCAATATTTTTCAATTCACGCACGTTTCCATTCCACGGATAGTTTACCAGCAATTGTAGTGCATTGCCGTCCAACTGTACCGTTTGTGTACGATAGCGTTCTGAAAAATCGGAGGCGAATTTCCTGAACAAAAGTGGTATGTCTTCTTTTCTGTCTCTGAGCGCCGGCACCCGTATCGGAACGGTGCTCAGACGGTAATACAGATCTTCGCGAAATTTTCCCTGCTGTGTATATTCCAGCAAATCGCGGTTGGTAGCAGCAATGACCCGTACATCGGTCTTTTGCACCTTCGACGAACCGACTCTGATAAATTCTCCGGTCTCCAGTACGCGGAGCAACCTTGCCTGCGTACCCAAAGGCATTTCTCCGATCTCATCCAGAAAAATGGTTCCTCCGTTCACGGTTTCAAAATATCCCTTCCTGCTATCTACCGCACCGGTGAACGAGCCTTTTTCATGCCCAAAGAGTTCGCTGTCTATAGTGCCTTCGGGAATGGCGCCACAGTTCACCGCGATAAAGGCATTGTGTTTCCTCGGCGAAAGGCTATGAATAATATTGGAAAAGACTTCCTTTCCTACGCCACTTTCTCCAACGATCAGCACAGTAAGATCGGTGTTGGCTACCTGAACCGCCGTGCTCAAAGCATGGTTTAGTGCGGGGGAATTGCCAATAATGCCGAATCTGTTTTTTATGCTCTGAATATCCATGTCGTGGTTAATGAAATTTTTTTAAGGTTATGCCGGTTTATTGAATTGCTCTGTTGCAGGCATTTTGCATCCTTTAGTCTTCCACCATTTCTCCAAGCAAGGTGGCAGAAGTAGCGCTGGTGATCTTAACGCGCGCATAATCGCCCTTGCCGAGTTCTTTCTGGCCTTTTGGAAATACTACAACTTTATTTTGACTGTTCCGCCCACTCCAGTTCAGCTCACTGCGCTTGCTGGTGTTCTCGATGAGTACTTCGAATACTTTCCCAATATCCTGCTGATAGCTTTCGCGGCTATGATGGTTTTGCAGGGTTATAATCTCTTCGAGACGGGTCTTCTTCACATGCTCCGGTACATCGTCCGAATACCTGCGAGCGGCTAAGGTGCCTGGTCTTTCGCTATAAGAAAACATGTAAGCCATGTCGAAACGACAAAGCTCCATCAGGCTAAGCGTGTCCTGATGTTCTTCATTGGTTTCTGAGCAGAAGCCGGATATCACATCGGTGCTTAGTCCGCAGTCGGGAATGATTTCCCGTATTCTTTTCACTTTGCTGAGGTACCACTCCCGCGTGTAGGTGCGGTTCATCAACTGCAGGATTCTCGTGTTGCCGCTCTGCACGGGCAAGTGGATGTATTTGCAGATATTCTCATGCCGGGCTATTGCAAAAAGCACATCGTCTGTAATGTCTTTGGGGTGCGATGTTGAGAAGCGAACCCTGAGCCGGGGAGAAATAGCGGCAACCCTTTCCAAAAGACCGGCAAAGTTTACTGCCTTTTCCGTATCGGTGCTGTCTGCAGGAGTAAAATAATAACTGTCCACATTCTGACCGAGGAGCGTCACTTCACGATAACCACGCTCAAAGAGGTCGCGGCACTCCGCAACAATGCTTTCTGCATCGCGGCTCCGTTCGCGTCCACGGGTAAAAGGCACTACGCAAAAGCTGCACATATTGTTGCATCCGCGCATAATACTGACGAAGGCAGAGACACCATTACTGTCCAGACGCACCGGCGCTATGTCTGCATAGGTTTCTTCCCTGCTCAACAGAACATTTACTGTTTTCTGGCCGCCTTCCGCTTCGTTGATGAGCGCAGGCAGACTTCGGTAGGCATCGGGACCTACCACGATATCTACCAGCCGCTCCTCTTCCAGAAATTTTGCTTTGAGCCGCTCTGCCATGCAACCCAGCACGCCAATCAGCAATCCGGGCTTCTGGTCTTTTATTTTGCGGAAGGTCTGTAAACGGTTACGTACCGTCTGCTCAGCCTTTTCGCGGATGGAGCAGGTGTTCAGCAACACCAGGTTGGCCTCATCTACATTTCTGGTGGCGCCAAAACCCTCGCCCTGCAGAATGGATGCTACGATTTCGCTGTCGCTGAAATTCATCTGGCAGCCATAGCTTTCGATATAGAATTTTTTAGCGTATAGATTAGGGTCATGCTGAAAGGGAGCAAAAGCCTCGCCTTGTCTTGCCTCCACTATTTCTTTTTGCAGCAACTCTGCCATATTTTCCGAAAATGTTTCGCGCAAAGGTAGGGAGAATGCATGCATCGCCCGCAGGCCGCAGTGAAGAATTGGCAGTTTAACAAAATGGCTTTCCTCCGTCATTAGGATTTGTGACGAAAACGACTAAATTTGTTGTCCTTAGTTGATTTTTTTTAGATGACTTTAGCGATACTGATAATAATGGCTTATCTGATCGGTTCGATACCGACCGCCGTTTGGATAAGCAAAAGGGTGTACGGGATAGATATACGTGAACATGGCAGTGGCAATGCAGGCGCCACTAACACCTTTCGGATCCTTGGCTCTAAGGCGGGCTCTGTGGTGATGCTGATAGACATGTTCAAGGGTTTTCTTGCGGTGAAACTTTCCCTGCTCTCCGTATTTCCCTGGCATAGCGAGCAGATTACAAATCTTCAGGTATTCCTGGGCCTTGCGGCAGTCGTGGGGCACATCTTCCCCATATGGGCGGATTTCAGAGGAGGAAAAGGCATCGCAACCTTGTTCGGAATGATACTGGCCATTCAGCCCCTTGTGGCTGTAAGTTTGGTGGGTGTTTTTCTTGGCATGCTTTACCTCACGCGTTATGTGTCGCTTAGTTCTATCAGTGCCAGTGTTGCATTTCCCTTGCTTATCCTTTTTATATTCAACGAACCTGAGCTGAGCTACAGGCTATTTGCCATTGCTACGGCCTGCCTTGTGGTCCTCACGCACTACAAAAACATCAACAGATTGCTTCAGGGCAATGAAAGCAAGGTTCCCTTTTTCCGCAAACGTAAGTTGCGTCGCCGCGAAGATTGATATCCTAATCTGCTGTCTGGTATAAAAGTTTTTCTGCATCCTGAAAATGATAGGAGCAATGAAAAAACTTTTGATCGTATTAACTGCATTGATCGGCCTTACGAGCTTTCCATCCTGTTTTACGAATCCTGTGACGGGCCGCAGAGCACTCAGCCTCGTGGACCAAAGTACCATGCAACAGATGGCCGCACAGCAATACAGCAGCTTCCTGACTTCCAACGCTCCCGTACGGGGCACGCGCGACGCGGAAATGGTGCAGAAGGTGGGCAACAGAATAGCCAGCGCCGTGCAACAGTATCTGAGCAGTCAGGGCCAGAGCGATTTGATCAGCGGATATCAGTGGCAGTTTAATCTGGTCAACAACAACGAAGCCAATGCCTGGTGTATGCCGGGCGGTAAAGTGGCCGTATATACAGGCATTATGCCCTATGCACAGACAGAGGCAGGGCTGGCCACAGTAATGGGCCACGAAATAGCCCATGCTGTAGCCCGCCATGCCAGCGAAAGGGCCAGTCAGCAGGTAGCAGCGGAGTTTGGCGGTCAGGCCCTGAGTGGACTGCTGGGCTCAAACCCCGGCGCGGCCGCACAGGTCTTTAACGCCGCCGTTGGTTTCGGTGCTCAGGGTGCCTTGCTAAAATTTTCGCGCGATCAGGAAAGCGAAGCTGACCATATGGGTCTTATCTTTATGGCTATGGCGGGGTATAATCCTAATGAGGCGGTGACATTCTGGACACGCATGTCGGCACAAAGCGGCGCAAAACCACCCGAGATTTTGAGCACGCACCCAAGCGATCAGACCAGGATGAATAACCTCAGGCAATGGATACCCGAAGCCATGAGGTATTACAAGCCATAACGTTTTGTGACCAGTAGCCGCTACAAGCGATTTATCAGTTTTTTCCTTCCGCTAAAAATGTGGAGAGGCTTGGGCAGCCACGGTCAGCGGCTGGAGCTGATACTTTATCAGGGTCAGTGGCAACTCACTACCGATGATGCCATCTATTCGGATGGCTGGCGCTATCAGCCCTTGCGCTTAGCTTTTGGTAAAATACGCAAACGCTTACCCTTTGTGGAACAGGCTGTTTTTCTCGGCAGCGGCATTGAAAGCGGTATCATGGTACTCCGGCGTATGGGATTTGTACCCCAATGCACACTCGTCGATCACGATGAAGAAATACTGAATCTGGCACGCTCCGTACTGCAACAGCCTGCTATACGTTTTTCTTGTATGGATGCCGAAGGGTTTGTTCATCACAGTGAAGAAAACTTTGACCTTCTGGTCATCGACATCTTTGAAGGCAGGGTAGTGCCGGGTTTTGTGAGTAATGAACAGTTCCTGCTTCGTTGCCGGCAACTTATGCGGAAAGACGGCATTATCGTGGTCAACTTTATGGTCAATCAGGCGGAAGATGGCCTGCGGCTCCAAAACATAATAAATCTCCTGCCTCGTTGCGAGGTAATAGATCTTGGTGTTAATAAAGTGATCCTGTTTACAGCCTAGCAGATTGTATGCGGAGCACTTTGCGGTTTTTTTTCTGCACCCTCATTTTTTCAGGTACCAGCTCCAGTATTTCGTCCATCAGGCTCTGCAGTAGCGTAAGCTTTACGAAGTGGTCGTTGGTGACCAGCCCGATCTCCCTTACCGGTTCCGGGTCTTCGAAGTAGCGAAGCCTGTCCTGCTGATCCTCATCAAACTCAAAGGTGGCAAGTTCCGGTAACACGGTCATGCCTCCGTTTTTGTCAACCATTTTCCGCAGGGTTTCTACATTGCTGCTTTCGTATCGGAAGGGTTTTTCAGCTTGCAATTTCTGTACCTGATCGCTGCAAAGATTAATGATCTGATTGCGCATGCAATGGCCCTCGTTAAGCAGCCATATTTTGGACAGGTCAATATCATCGGGTATGATCAGCTTTTTCTCCAGGGCAGCATCGTCACCGGAAAAATAACCCACAAAAGGCTCATAGAACAAAGGATATTCTTTAATACCGTTCTCTTCGAGCGGCGTGCTCACCAGGGCTGCATCAATCTCATTGTTGCGCAGGGCCGCAATTACCTGGTGGGTTTCCAGTTCCTTTACCTGCAGCCGCACGTCGGGGTATTTTCCGGTGTAGTTCTCCAGCAAGCCGGGGATAATGTAAGGCGCTACGGTAGGGATCACGGCGAAACGAAAGGTTCCTCCCAGTGTGTTTTGCTGGTTTTGGATGATCTCATGAATTTTCTCACATTCTGCAAGTGCTATACGGGCCTGTGCTACTATGGCTTCTCCCATAGCGGTTATGGCTATGGGGTGTTTATTTCGGTCAAACAATTTGATGCTCAGCTCTTCCTCCAGTTTTTGGATCTGCATGCTGAGCGTGGGCTGGGTAACAAAGCATTTTTCTGCGGCAGCCACAAAACTTTTATAGGTGGCTACGGCTACTACGTATTCAAGTTGTGTGATGGTCATTTCTGAGAATTATGCAACAAACCTAATGTATAAAAACCGAAACGGGGGTGGCAGGAATGACGGCGGGATGGTTTCGGCAAATTGCAGAACAGATTTTTAACAGTCGCTTAGTAATTCGGATAATCTTTCCTAAATTAGGACGATTAACGATTGCCTTAACAATGAAAAGAACTGTACTTAGTCATTTTTGCCTGCTGTTAGCCTCAATATTCTTCTCCCTTACGGCGTCCGCACAGACCACCGTATCCGGTGTGGCCACCGGAACCAGCACAGCGGCTGCAACAGGTGTCAACGTTTTTGGTGTCACCAATAGCAACACTTATGGCATAGCCATTACTACGTTTTCCATCTATCACGGATCGAGTAATAACGGCCGTACCTACAGTGTCTGGTACCATCCCTCAGCAATAACGGGTGCGCCCAGCGTCACTGCGGCAAACGGGTGGGTACTTTTGGGTACGTCTGCCACTATTGGAGCTCCCACCAATGCCTATCGCGATGTGTTGACCAATCAGTTTCTGGTAATACCGCCGAACACCACCTACCGTATCGCAATCGTATGTAATTCCGGTTTTGCGTATTTTTCAACTACTGGTAGTAGTAGCTATTCCGCTGGTAATGTGTCTATTCAAACGGGTTCGAGCACGGTAAGTCCGGGATATGCAGGTTCTATGCCTAATCCCAACTTATCGCCAAGATATTTTTCAGGAAGTGTCACTTTCGTTCAGGCCTCCGCAGACAATATTGCGGTGCCCGCACTGATCACACCAACAAACAATACTTCTTATTGCTCTTACGACAGTTCTGAGGTGAAGGTTGCCATCAGAAACGATGGAAGTAATCCTCAGACCAACTTTCCCATAACAGCACGATATACCGGCACCACAACCGGAACAATCTCGACAACCTACTCAGGAACGTTGGCTGCCTACGCAAAAGATACCGTGGTAATCGGGAAACTGAATCTTTCACAAGGTAGCTACAGCATCAGAGCCTATGCTCAGGTGAGTGGGGATACGGTGCATACCAACGATACCACAGGGGCTGCAACGATCATTTTCCGCAAGCCGCTTACACCGCCGTCTGTTAGTTCAGACACGGTATGTCCGGGTAATGCTGGCAGCATCTCCATCAACGGGATTAGCAACACGAGCTACAAATGGTATGCAAGCCCTGGCAGCACTACATTGCTAAACGTAGGTACCTCGCTCAACTTTGTAAACGTTACCCAGGACACGGTGATGTGGGTGAACAGTGATTCGGCAAACTGTGTTAGTGTGCGGGTGCCCATTGGCGTGTACGTTGTGCCGCCTCCATCGCCCTACCTCGGTCTCGATACTTCTTTTTGTGAAAGTATTCCATTGACACTCGATGCCGGCCATCCTGGTGCCAGCTATATCTGGAGCACAGGTGATACTACACAAACCATACAAGTAACCAATGTGTCAGGTAAATATTGGGTGGAAGTAAACCAGTATTGCGCCGGATCAGATACGATTGATGTTACCATCAGGCCGATGCCTTATGTCACCGGAATCTCTTACGTGCGCTCGGGTAATACGTATAATTTCACTGCCTCCTTTTCGCAGTATGTAGAGTCGTGGACCTGGTACTTCGGTGATGGCTTTACTTCCAATGATTCTGCAGCAGTGCACACCTATGGCTCCGGTATCAGCACAGCTCTGAATGTGATACTGGTAGTAAGCAATACCTGTGGTTCAGATACGGTGATGCGCTCAGTACCGACCGCTATTAAGGATGTGGATCTTGCGGATCGCATTTCGATTTTCCCGAATCCGGCAAGCAAAATGATATCCATTGAAACTGGAAACTTAAAGGTAGATGAGCTGATCATTGTGAACATGACAGGCAGCCTGGTCCTCAGGCAAACGGATATCAGTCAACGCACCGTGAACCTGGAGCAACTTGTACCCGGAAATTATATCCTCAGGTTGAAGACCAATGAAGGCTACATCAGCAAACCGCTGCAGGTACAACGATAAAAAATAGGGGATAAAAAAACTGATTAGCGGGTCGGGTTCGATCCGCTTTTTCATTTATGATACTTTTGCAGGCAAAGGTGTAGAACGATATTTTGAAAAAGCTACAATTGGACAACAACCGCGAAGTTTTGCTATTGCAATGTCCGCAGGATCTGCTACCGCTGTTTGCTGATCTCAGGCTGCAACATACAGAAAGATACCCTGCAGGGCAGGTTTTGATGTTTGCAGCAAACAAAGCTACCCTCAATAGCTTGCTCTCCGCCCACCTGCAAAACCTTTCAACAGATTGTGTTTTTTGGATCGCCTATCCCAAAAAATCAGGCTCGATACCGTCGGACCTTAGCCGGGAAACGGTTCGGGAAATCTTGAGTGCCCGTGATCGGGAAGCCGTGGCCAGTATCTCGATAGATGAGGACTGGACTGCGCTTCGGTTTCGTGACCGTAGTCAAACCCATCTTTTGCAACGCTTGCCACCGCTCGAACAACGAAACACAGAAGGGATTGATTATGTAATGCGCACCGCTGTACTACCGGGCGATGCACAGGAAGCGATGCGGAACCGTGCGGGACTTTCAGCGTTTTTCGAGGGCTTGTCTTTCAGTCATAAGAAGGAATATATTGAGTCTATAGTAACCGCGAAAAAGCCAGAAACCCGTATCCGCAGAATTGAAAAGATGATAACCATGCTGGAAGAATTAAGAAACAGAAAGCAGGGAACAAAAAATAAGAAGCATGAACTATAAAGACATACCTGCCGGCAAGGTGCTGCAGTTTATCAAAAGCAATTTTTTAGGTAAAGTAGTTACAGAGTCGCGCTCGCCGGCAGGCAACTGGCTGGGCTTCACGCTGGAAGCAATAGAGCGGGGCGTGGCTACCATTTCTCTTCGGATCAGACCCGAAATGTGCAATCCCTACGGAAATATTCATGGCGGAATGATGGCACTTGTCATGGACGAGGTAATCGGATGGAGCGTGGTTAGCCTCGATACCAGCCTTAACTATACCTCACTCAACCTCAACGTGGATTTTCTCTATGCCCTGCATGGCGGTGAACAACTATTTGCAACGGCCGAAGTGCTCCGCGAAGGAAAAAAGATCATTCATGTGACGTGCACCGTAAGAAATGCAAACGGGGCCTTGCTGGGTAAGGCCAGCAGCAACCTTATTGTAACCGGTATGAAACCCGCTGAAGGGGCGTCGAAAGTTGCCAATTGACAAGGGATCAGGTTCGTTTTTTTACGTTCTACTTTATACATTTGACGCTCCAATACCAATTGTAGATGCTCAACGGCAAAAAAATAGTTGTTGTTTTACCTGCGTACAAAGCCGCTCTTACGCTTGAAAGGACCTACAACGAAATTCCCTTTGATATAGTGGATGATGTGGTGCTTGTTGACGACAATAGCCCCGACAACACCGTTGCAGAAGCCAAAAGGCTGGGAATCCATCATATTGTGGTACATGAAAAAAACAAGGGGTATGGCGGAAATCAGAAAAGCTGCTACCGTAAAGCGCTGGAGTTAGGCGCCGATATTGTTATCATGCTGCACCCCGATTATCAGTACACACCGACGCTGATACATGCCATCAGTGGTGTGATTGCATACGATGTATATCCCGTATGTTTCGCCTCGCGCATTTTGGGTAACGGTGCATTAAGAGGCGGTATGCCCCTGTATAAGTATGTATTCAATCGTATGCTCACGCTGTTTGAAAACATTCTGATCTGGCAGAAGCTGAGCGAATACCATACCGGCTATCGCGCTTTCTCTGCCGAAGTGATCCGCTCTATAGATTTTACACACAACAGCGACGACTTTGTATTCGACAACGAGATGATCTCGCAGATATTTATGAATGGCTTCGAGATTGGCGAGGTTACCTGTCCCACCAAATATTTCGAAGAAGCATCTTCCATTAACTTTAGCCGCAGTATGAAGTATGGAATGGGCGTACTGAGGGTGTCGCTTACCCATAGGCTGCATAAATGGGGCCTAATCAAAAGCCCGTTATACAACAAGCCTTCGCAGGCAGGAATATCATAGTCTTGTTAAAAACTACGGCAATCTTTCGGACATCTCCGGTAGAAGATACTAAATGCACGAAACCTACGTTTACCTGCAGCATACGCAGCTTTTTATCAGTCAGAGATTTGTATCCGTCACCGCTTTGTAATGTATATTATCATTGCGATAAAAAAATTTTGGCCAAGTTGTTTTTTTAACCTGTACCTATATCTTTGCAACCACACAAAAAGCGATTTTTAGCAATAGTAATTAACCTCAAAAAACACAAATAAAACTTCAAAATTATGGCAGACGTAAAAACAGCCACAGCAAAGCCAGGTTCACAGGGTTCTCGAGCAGGAAAGCCTAAAAACAGTAATTATACGCTGATAAATTTTGCGATTGTAGTGGCTTGCTTCACTGTAGCGCACCTTGTTTTTTATTTTGTATTTGGTAGCGCATCCAACTTCCGCGATGCAGAGAGGCATGTACCCGCCAATTTTCAGGGTACGGTTTATACCGGCGGCTTTGTAATTCCGATCCTTATGTCCACTGCCCTTGTGCTGCTTTGCTTCGTAGTGGAGCGTGCACTTACCGTTATGAAAGCAAACGGAAAAGTGAACAATGGCGAATTTGTGAGGAAAGTTCAATATCATCTTGCCAACAAAAATGTTGATGCTGCATTAGCAGAGTGCGATAAGCAATCGGGTTCTGTGGGCAACGTGATGCGCGCCGGCCTGCTGAAATATCGCGATATGGTCAACAACCACGAGCTCGATACAGAACAAAAAGTATTGAGCATCCAAAAAGAAATAGAAGAAGCCACGGCCCTTGAACTGCCTATGCTGGAGAAGAACCTGGTTTTCCTTTCTACCATTGCTTCGGTAGCTACACTACTTGGTCTGTTCGGTACGGTATTGGGTATGATTCGCGCCTTCCAGGCTATGGGTCAGGCAGGTGCTCCGGATGCTGCGGCGCTCGCCAATGGTATCTCTGAAGCCCTGATCAATACAGCTATCGGTATCGGTACCTCAGCTATTGCTATCATTACGTACAACTACTTTACTACGGTAATTGATGGTATTACTTACGGTATTGACGAAAGTGGCTTTACCCTAACTCAGAGCTTCGCTGCTAACTATAAATAAGATAGTGTTGCAGAAAATATGTGAGCTTGATTTGTGGAAAGACACTGCTTTTTAGTCTAACTAGTTAAACAGTTAAAACCTTAGCGATGCCAAAAGTAAAAATGCCAAGGAAGAGCACGAACGTTGATATGACGGCGATGTGCGACGTAGCATTTCTGCTGCTTACCTTCTTCATGCTGGCAACAAAGTTTAAGCCCGATGAACCCGTGACGGTGGTGACACCAAATTCTATTTCGGAAATTCCGATCCCTGATGCAGATATAATGCTCATCACCGTGGATCCAAAGGGTAGGGTTTTCTTCTCTGTTGATAATAAGAATAATACCCGTCGCAATCTTATTGAAGATGTAAACGAGTATAAAAGTCTGAACCTGACACAGCAGGAAATTGCAACGTTTACGCATGGCGCGTCAATCGGGGTGCCCTTTAATCAACTCAAGTCTTATTTGTCTGCCGATCCTGCCCAGAGAACTGAGTTTGACCAGCAGACAGCAGGTATCCCGACGGATACGGTAAATACCTCGGATCAGAATGAGCTTGCTGCCTGGATTCGGATGGCACGAAATAACAATCCCAAAATCCGTATCGCAATCAAAGCAGATGGTGATGCCTCCTATCCCGAAATCAAGAAGGTCATCAAGACGCTCGAAAACTGGAAAATTTTTAAGTTCAATCTGATTACGGGTTTGAAGGCTGTGCCTCCGGGAACTGCAGCCTACGAAATTCAAAATGCAGGCTTAAAAAAATAGCCCGGTTGGTTAATTAATTTAGATAACCTTTTAAAATAAAAGTACCATGGCAGAAATGGATACCTCCAGTAGTGGGGGGCATAAAAAAGGTCCTGGGGTCAAAAAAGGTAAAAAGCTTTCTACCCGTGTAGATCTTACACCAATGGTGGATCTTGGGTTTTTATTGATTACCTTCTTCATGTTTACTACTACACTGTCTAAGCCTAAGACAATGGAGATCAACATGCCGAATAAGGAAAAGATCGACGAGAAGGATCAAACAAAGGTGAAGGAAAGCGTGGCTATGACCATACTTCTCAGCAAAGACCATCGTATCTACTACTACGAAGGCCTGGCCAGCGACCCTACGAAACCACCCGATGTGAAGGTCACTTATTTTAAACCTAAAGGGGGCATTCGCGACGTTATTATAGATAAGAAGAAGCGGATTGAGGAAGAGAGACAGGTTAACCCAAGCCTTACGGCAAAAGATAAACTCACCGTGCTGATAAAGCCCGACGCAAACAGTACCTATGAAGACTTGGTAAATATCCTTGACGAAATGTCGATCAACGATGTGACGATTTATGCAATAGTTGATATTACCGATGTTGACAAGGAGTTCATTCAAAGTACGGAACAGGCTAATGGAGATGCCCAATAGCCCGACCCGGAAAAATTTTCGGACTCCGGATATGGAAATGATGGTTTTTGACGTCCTGAAACTGATTACACAGAACAAAAAAAGTAACAATGGACATTAATAAAATACTCAAAAGCGATTACCTCGATATTCTGTTCGAGGGACGTAACAAAAGTTACGGCGGCTATGAGTTGCGGAAAAACTATCCGAAACGCGTAGGACGATCGCTGATGGTACTGGCTGGTATTGGCCTCGCTACAGCAGCCTATGCCGTAATCGCTAATCTTAAGCCAAAAGATGATAATAAAAAAGTGGCTATGATGAAGGAGGTGACCCTTGCGGAACCACCGCCCATTGACCCTAAAAAGCCACCGCCGCCACCACCGCCAGAACCACCACCACCGGTGAAGCCAACGGTGAAATTTACACCTCCTGTCATCAAAAAGGATGAAGAGGTGAAGGAGGAGGAAAAGCCACCTGAAGTAACAGAATTGAAAGACAAGTCTGCCGGTTTGAAAACGCAGGAAGGAGACCCCAACGGAATTGATCCTGGTATCGTGGATCCCGGGCCAGGAACAGGTGCCGTGGAAGCACCGCCCCCACCGCAGATCTTTACTTATGTGGAGCAAATGCCGGAGCCTTCTGTAAATGTAAACGAGTTCCTGAGCAAAAATATCAGGTATCCTGAGCAGGCTAAAGAAAACAATATCCAGGGACGTGTAACCGTACGTTTTGTAGTCGATGAAAATGGACAGGTTTCCGATGTGAATGTAGTGAAAGGTATTGGTGGAGGGTGTGACGAAGAAGCGAAGCGTGTGGTGATGAAAATGCCGAAGTGGAAACCGGGTAAGCAAAACGGTAAGGCGGTGAAGGTGTATTACACACTGCCCATCAGTTTCCGTCTCGAGTAGTATGCTTAAATTTTATGAGTGAAAAGCCGTCTGTACTGCAGATGGCTTTTTTATACCACTACGTAACCTTTTTTCGTTATTGACGATATAAGTACATTATTGGGTATTATTTTTGTCGCCCGGTTACAACTAACTAACTGCCAAATATTATCAATGAAAAATACAGCAACGCTCCTGAGCAGCCTCGCCTTGATCGGCGTCATTGTTCTTTTTGTCTTGCACTTTTCCAAAAGCAGCACCACCGCATCATCGCGCCCGGCATCTGCGGCGGTCAGTCACTCCGGTGCGCTTAAAATTGCGTATGTAAACATCGATACCTTCGAAGCTCACTACGACTATCTGAAAACAAAGCGCGAAGAGTTTAACAAACGCCAGACCGGCATGCAAAACGAACTTGAGCGGTCTGCACAACAGTTTCAGTCGAGGGTGGCCGACTTTCAGCGCAAGGTGCAAAGCAACAGCATCAGTCAGGCCGAAGGTGAAGCCACACAAAAGCAATTGGCCCAGATGCAGCAAAGCCTTCAACTGCGCGAGCAAGCGCTCACAGAGCAGCTACTGAAAGAGAAGGATGCTTTCAACGAGCAATTGCACAACGACCTCGATAGCTTTCTTAAAGACTACAATCGCGATAAAGATTTCGACTTCATTTTTTCCTACTCCGACATTGGCAGCCAGATACTGCTGGCCAATGAATCGCTCAACATTACCGAAGACGTGATCCGCGGCATGAACGACCGTTCAAAAAATGTAAGCGATACCACCCGTAAAAAGTAGTATATTTCTGAAAACACCCGCTATTGGAAAACAAGCCGGAATTTCACAGATCGCTCAGCCTGTTTGATGGTGCCCTGCTCGTGATGGGCTCCATGATCGGATCGGGCATTTTTATTGTTGGCGCCGACATTGCCCGCCATGTAGGTAGCGCAGGATGGATCGTTGCCGTATGGGTGATTACGGGTATCATGACCATCACGGCTGCAGTAAGCTACGGAGAACTCAGCGGAATGTTTCCCAAAGCCGGGGGGCAGTATGTTTACCTCAAAGAGTCTTACAACAAACTCATCGGTTTTCTATACGGTTGGAGCTTTTTTGCTGTTATCCAGACAGCCACCATAGCTGCCGTGGCCATTGCATTCGCTAAGTTTGCCGGCTATTTTTTTCCGGTACTCAACCTTACCAATGACAATATTCTCTTTACGGCGGGACCGATTACCATTTACCCGGCCCACCTTCTCGCCATACTGGTGATCGTACTGTTGAGTTATATCAATTCCAGGGGCGTAAAAGAAGGAAAGCTGATTCAATTGGTCTTTACCCTGTCCAAGCTCATTGCACTCCTGGGTCTTGTATTGTTTGGGTTTCTTTTGGTGAAGAACAGTTTTTTTTCTGCCAACTGGGCGACAGGTTTTCACGCCGCTCAGGACCTCGGCACGACCAACGACCTTGGGCAAAGGGTACCCTCCGGCTGGACGGGTATCTCAGGTACAGCAGTGCTCGGAGCCATAGCAGCAGCCATGGTGGGTTCCGTTTTCAGCAGCGATGCGTGGAATAATGTCACCTTTGTTGCCGGTGAAATCAGGAACCCTCAACGCAATATCGGTCTCAGTCTTTTTTTGGGCACACTTGTGGTCACGCTGCTCTATATCACAACCAATTTGATGTACCTGAATGTGCTGCCGCTTAATGAAATTGCCTTTCCGGAAGAAGACCGTCTGGCGGTAGCAGCGGCTCATGAGATATTCGGGAATAACGGCCGGTTTGCTATCGCCGCCCTCATCATGATCTCGACATTTGGTTGCAACAACGGGCTGATTCTTGCCGGTGCGCGGGTGTATTACACTATGGCACAGGACGGATTATTCTTCAGCAAGGCTGCCCGGCTCAATCGGCATGGTGTACCACAGTGGGCGCTCTGGGCGCAGTGCATCGTTGCTTCTCTATTGTGTCTCAGCGGCCGATATGGCGATTTGCTCGACATGATCTCTTTTGTCGTGGTGATCTTTTACGTGCTGACTATAGCAGGCATTTTTATTCTCAGAAGAAAGATGCCCGATGCGGAGCGGCCCTACAAAGCTTTCGGATATCCTTTATTGCCACTTTTATATATCGTAATGGGCCTGAGCTTTTGCCTGTTGCTGATTGTTTATAAGCCAGATTTTACCTGGCCGGGGCTCGGAATCGTTTTGTGTGGGGTTCCTATTTACTACTTCATTCAGAGAAAGCAGTGAGCAGAAAAATTTTAAAGGACGACCTGATAAAAGTTTTTGAACAAATAGAAAGGCTGCACGTGGTGGTGGTGGGCGATGTGATGCTTGATAATTACTGGTGGGGCGATGTAGAGCGCATTTCGCCAGAGGCGCCTGTGCCGGTCGTGACCCTGGCGCGCCGCGAAAGCAGGCTGGGCGGAGCGGCAAACGTGGCGCTCAATTGCCGGGCACTTGGCGCTAAGGTCACCATCGCCAGCATAGTGGGTAATGACGCCGACGGAGCCTTATTAACAGAGCTTGCGCAGAAGGCGGGCATACAAACCGACCTCATTGAACGTAGCGCTTACCGACCGACAACGACAAAGACACGCATCATAAGCCGCAGCCAGCAGATGCTGCGACTCGATGCTGAAAAAAGCGAAGATCTCAACACCGAAGAAGAGCACCCGTTCATCGACAAAGTATTGCGGTTTCTACAGATAAATAAGCCCGATGTAGTCATCTTCGAAGATTATAACAAAGGCGTTTTGAAGGAAAATGTGATTGTCAGAATCACTGCACATTGCCGCGAACTGAATATTGTGACTGCCGTCGATCCCAAGAAAAGAAATTTTCTGGCTTACAAAGGAGTGAGCATTTTTAAGCCCAATCTGAAAGAAGTGCGCGAAGGGCTAAATGTGCCTGTAGAAACGGTCAATGAAGAAAGTCTGCGCCAGGTGAACGATGCCTTATCAGAAGCTTTGCAGCACCAGATTACCTTCATTACGTTGTCTGAAAAAGGTGTCTATTATAATGATCAGCATGCTGCCGGGATCATCCCATCGCATATTCGCAATATTGCCGATGTATCCGGCGCGGGAGATACCGTTATCGCTACGGCTTCACTGATCTACGCACAGACCAGAAGCGCCGCCCTGATGGCCGAAATTTCGAACCTGGCTGGCGGACTTGTTTGCGAGCAAGTGGGGGTGGTGCCCATTCACAAAAAGTTGCTTCTTGATGAAGCGGTACGTTGTCTTACATAAAATTAGTCCCCGGGCTCTTCTGCGCTGCGGTCTATTACCGACAGTTCCACCGTTTCGGCTGAGTTGCGATACATCTTTAGTATAGTCACTTCATAACGGTCCAGGGTGATCTTATCATTTTTGTGCAACTCGTCCGGAAAGCGATAGGTGATCAGCCCTGATAGGGTTTCATAGTGATCGCTTTCTTCCAGGCGGTAGGGCAGATATTTGTTGATGTCGGAAAGGTTGGTGTGTGCATTGACGATAAATGTGTTTTTCGCCGTCTTTTCCACATAGGGTTGCTCATTGTCATACTCGTCCTGAATTTCGCCTACCAGTTCTTCCAGTATGTCTTCCATGGTTACGATTCCCGACACTTCGCCAATTTCATTCGTCACTACAGCCATCTGGATATGCTTTTTCTGAAATTCTTTCAGCAGTTCCTTGATGAGTTTGCTCTCCGGTATAAAGTTCGTCTTTCGCAACAGAGGCCGTATTCCTTCCGGCTTTTTTGTGGCCACCATCGTCTTCATGAGGTCTTTGGTATAAATGATGCCGACAATCTCATCGAGCGAACCATCGCAGACCGGGTAGCGGGAATAGCCTTCAGTGATGGCGAAATTGATCGCTTTATCGAGACTGAAATTTACATCGAGTGCGGTAACATTCTTACGTAGCGTCTGTATGTTCCATACCCGGCGATCGTCGAAGTCGAACACATTCCGGATCAGATCGCGTTCTGTCTCTTCGATAGCGCCCCCTTCATGGCTCTCGGAAATGATCATTTTGAGCTCTTCTTCGGTATGGATTTCGCCCCCATGAATAGGGCGAATGCCAAAGATGCGTAAAATGAAATTGGCCAGCCCGTTGAGCATCCAGATAAAAGGCCGGAAAACCAGATAAAAAATGCGGAGGGGTAAAGCCACAGCAAAAGTGGTGTTGGACGGGTATCGGATGGCCAGCGACTTCGGTGCCAGTTCGCCGAAAGTGATGTGCAGGACGGTGATGGTAGTGAAAGCAACAGGCACTGCCAGGCGGTGGGCCGTGCTTTCTGAAAGAGAGAGATGCAAGGCGTCAAAAGCCCGAAGCAAAATGTTCGTAGTCACCTCCTCGCCTACCCATCCCAGTCCAAGGCTGGCCAGCGTAATGCCTAACTGTGTAGCTGCAAGATAGGCGTCGAGATTGCTGACAATGCTGCGTGCCGTCTTTGCTATATTTTTGTTGATGTCCTCGCGCACTTCTATTTGCGAGGAGCGCACTTTTACAATGGCAAATTCTGCTGCAACGAAAAATCCATTCAGCAGTACCAGCAGCAGGGTAATTAAAATGTCGAATAACATAACCGGGCCGCAAAACTAATCACAAAAACAGTACCCATCTCCTGTATAAAGCTCGATCATACGGGCCGCTCGAACCTTCCGGTAATTTTTTGCAAATGAATGCGATAATAGATCGCCGGTACATATTCGGGTTGTGCACCGCGAAAGCGTTCTTCCTGCAAATGAGGTGGAGCAGCGCTTTCTTCAGTTTTCATCTCAAGCATATAGTCGTTAAAAAACTGGCGCGCGTACACAATGTCTTCTTCCTCAGTAAGCTCTTCATAAATTCCCCAGCAGATAATGCTCTGCCAATGATCGTAGCTCTTGATGTCGTCCACCTCAAAACATACATTGGGATTTCTGCGCATCATCTCTATCTTCAGTCCATCGCGACTATGGCAGAGCAGCACGCCCTGGTCGTAGAGATAGCTCACCGGCACCACATAGGTCATGTTGCCATCGTTGCAGCCTATGCGGCCTACCATCTGGCTGCGCAGCAGTTCCTCCATTTCTTCGGGGGTAAGTTGTCCCAGCATTGTGTAAGGATTGATCAGGATAAAGTTAGCCAATAGGTCTGGCAGTATTTTTTTGTGGATTAAGAAAATTCATTTCGTTGTTATGAAAGATTTCAATTCGGGCCTTCTCCTGCCACAGCATACAGATATTTTTCTGCTCGATGACGATGGTATTTTTCTGAACAACGAGCTATTGCCGGTAGTAAAATATCGTCATGCGTTTCAGATCGCCAATGTAGATGAAGCGGTTGTACATATTGAAGCTCTGTTGCAGCAAAACGGATGGCACCATCCCTGGCGCGATGGCATATTCGACTATCATCATTTCCACAGTACGGCTCATGAGGTGCTGGTAGCCTGTGCGGGTAGTGCACGTGTGGAACTGGGAGGCCCCAATGGCGTTCTTGAAGACTTTGCTTCGGGCGATGTATTGATTTTACCGGCGGGCACGGCTCATCGGTGTCAGCAGGCAACAGGAGATTTTGAATGTATCGGGGCTTATCCGCTCAATCAGATGTTTGATATCTGTTACGGTCGTACGGAAGAGAGAGCCAGAAACAGAGCTGAGATCATGAATGTTCCTCTGCCCACAGCCGATCCGGTTTACGGTCCCAACGGCCCGTTGATGATGCACTGGCAGACGGATTAAAGAATGATGAAAGCTCCCTTTTGTCTGTCTTATTCTGTTAAAACTATGGCAACATCTGAATATCTTAGTGGAATTACATCATTTTTGCGATAGGTCGTTTATGCAGAAACAGCTTAGTGTAATTTTCTTCCTCCTTCTTTCGTTCCGGGTGTTTGCTCAACAGGGCGATACCCTTCAGGCCACCATGCAAAACGGTGGTCTGGAAATTCAGGTCAAAGCCTTGCCCGGGGACAACGTAAGCATTCTTGCGCAAAGGTTTCATGTGCCGTTGGCCATTTTTGCAGATTATAATCATCTGAGTACCGCCAGTGAAGTAAAGGCCGGCGGCAGCTATTATGTGCCTTTGTCCACGTACAACTTATTGGGAAGCAAACCCGCTTCGGGTACTTTTCGCGCCGTTTATTTTGTTGCCGGTGCGGAACCCCTGTACAAGATAGCATCGGCCCTGCATGTGCCTCAGCGGCAGTTGATGGAGATGAACAAGTTGCAGACTAACGAGTTGAGAAGAGGTCAGAAATTGATGCTGGGATGGCTTTCTCTCGATCTTTCGGCAAGCCCGGTAACCAACCGGCGCGGCTCCGGGATCAATGTTCATCAGGAATATGATCCGCTCGACAACCGGAGGCCTGCAACGGAGACGATCATTATCCGAATGCCGGATACTACTGCGCTTGCTGCTGATACCTTGTCGGAAGGCGCGTTAAAGTATCTCGAACAAACCAGCGATGGCGCTATGGCTGCCGAAGAAAAGGGTACGGCCGTATTCTTCAAACGGGCCGGTCGCTCCGAAAACGGAATTTATTTTGCGCTGCACAACACGGCGAAACGAGGCACCATTGTCAGGATTTATAATCCCGGCACGGACAAAACCGTGTATGCAAAAGTGATTGGTACCATACCCACGCGCGATGTGTTTTACAATGCCCTTATCGCACTAAGCAGTGATGCCAGGACAGACCTCGGCACGGGGTCGGAAAAAATGTGGTGTGAGATCAGTTATGCACCCTGACAAGAGTGATCTCTGGGGCTTTCATTTGCTTCTATGCGCTATCTTTCCGCCATGAAAGCACTGATCATTCGTTTTTCCTCCATCGGAGATATTGTGCTCACTACACCGGTGGTCCGTTGTCTGAAATTGCAGCGGCCCGATACAGAAATTCACTACCTGACAAAAAAGACATTTGGGCCCGTACTCGAAGCCAATCCTTATATCCATAAACTACATTTTTTAGAAGAAGATCTGAATTCCACGATAGATCACCTCAGGACGGAGCATTATGATCTGATCCTTGATCTGCACAAAAATGTCCGTACGCTAAAGGTGAAACGCGGACTCAATGTACCCGCTTTTTCCTTTCCTAAGAAAAACGTAGAAAAGTGGCTGCTTGTAAATTTTAAGATGGATCTGATGCCGCGGGAAAGCATCGTGGAACGCTATCTCGAAACTGTGCGCCATTTAGGAGTACGTAACGATGGCAAGGGGCTTGATTATTTTATTCCCAACACCGTACAGGTTACCAATAGCGATGTGCCGATGAGTCATTGGGCAGGATACGTTGCCTGTGTCATCGGAGGCTCGTACCCTACCAAGAAGCTGCCGGTGGAACAATGGAGACGTCTTATTGAAGATTTGCCTTATCCGGTAATGCTCATCGGTGGTCCTGAAGACCGTGCTGAAGGCGAAGAAATTGCAGCGCTCGATCCTGTAAAAATTTACAATTCCTGTGGCAAGTTCAGTATTAATGAATCGGCATGGCTCATAGAAAAATCGAAAGTGGTGGTCAGCAACGACACGGGTATGATGCATGTGGCCGCTGCGTTCCGGAAGCCCCTGATATCATTTTGGGGCAATACGGCGCCTGAGATGGGTATGTTCCCCTATTATGGCAGCAACGATCTTGAGAAAATCATAGTGCCGGAGTCTTTTATGATGGAAAACAAGACTTTATCCTGCCATCCTTGCTCGAAGCTCGGTTATCATCGTTGTCCTAAGAAACATTTTAAGTGCATGCGCGACCTTAACATGCAGATGGCTGCCGAAGCTGTGAAAAAATTTTTCGGAGCTAAAAATTAAAATTCTATCTAAATAGCGTATTTTAGACCGGGTTGAAAATCAGCTTTTTGTTGTGCGGTGAAATGGCCAACCAAAGCTTGTTTTTAATTGTCTTAATCTCGGAAAAAGCCCTTGTCATTAAAATCAATCTAAAAATTATTTAGGATTTCTACTTCAATATCATGATAAAGATTGCCACCAGACGCGTTTTCTTAGCTCTCTTATTCGTTTTAGCAGGCATGTCGCCTGAAAACGTTTTTGCGCAGTTAATTCCCTGCCCATATAATATTGACTGGGAAACCGGCGATAGTACAGGTTGGACCGCCGCTTATGGCGGGGGCCCTGGCAGTGTTCCCGGAGGCGTTGTTACAGGTCCAGTCACCAATCAACCTACAACGATAACAACGCCGGTTGCAGGTTTTTCGGCCCGGACAAGAATTATGAACACTACAATGGGGAATGACTTTTACGGCGGCTTCCCTGTAGTGTGTCCGAACGGCGGTAATTATTCGATAAAAGTCGGTGATTCGCTTATTACCAATGGAGCCGCGAAAGTCCAATTTACCTTCACGGTACCCGCTACCATTAATAATTACAGTGTAAATTTCTGGTATGCAGTTGTGATTCAAAATCCAGCAGGGCATGATCCTAATGAAATGCCTCGATTCACAGTATCTCTGAAAGACGCGAATACCGGCCTTCCAATCAAAGACGGATGCTATGATTTGAACTTTATCGCTGGTGGAGATCTGCCCGGATTTCAGGACAATGGAGCAGGCGTACAATATAAGCCCTGGACGAAGCATACTTTAAATATGAGTGGAACTGCTGGAAAAAGTGTAACCGTAGAAGTAACCACAGGAGATTGTAGTCTTGGTGGTCACTTCGGATATGGATATTTTGATGTGGAAGACTGTGGTGAGTTCAAAATTGTACTTGATGCAGATTCGTGTAACCTTGACCGTGGAGGCGTGTATCTACAGGGCCCGATTGGTTTCATGAATTATGACTGGTATGATAACAACTACGACTCACTCGTAGCGCAGGGTCAGTATGTTTCTTTCCAGCCACTGACGCTCACTCCTCAGGTCTATCACCTTGTTCTGACGCCTTACCCTTCAGTGAGCCTTTGTAAGGATACGGTAAATACGCAACCTCTCGCGAATATCAATATTGATCGTTTTGACAGTACCTGTATGGCGGCTAATACCGCCGTCGTCTTAGACGGTCATATTTCGGGTGGGGCCGGCCCACTTACCTATCTGTGGTCAGAAGCTGTGGCGCAAGGTTCACTTAGTTGCACAGCCTGCAAGATACCTACGGCTACACCTCCCACTTCAAATGTGTATAGGGTGTATGTAGAAGACACGATGAAGTGCCATAAATCTGAAATCTATGTTATGGGTGTTAATGCGGATACCATGTATGCCCTGGATGATTTTGTTTTCTGTAGGCCGGGTTACACTCAGCTTGATGCCAATGCCGTTGGTATTGCACCTTTGGTACCTCTGGACTGTGGTAAAAGCCTGCAGCCTCCTTGTGCTTCTACTCAAACACTAGAAGT
>OFTY01000310.1_pt1 | contig 42169 bp, 49 predicted proteins | sample 1775061 | NCBI WGS metagenome assembly OFTY01 (sample SAMN08195773, study PRJEB24354) | sludge metagenome | isolation source: sludge from phenol fed wastewater aerobic bioreactor B | place: India: Nagpur | collected 2016-09-16 | reverse complement strand
AGGCAGATTGGTTAACCCCGGTTATTGGGCCGGACTGGTACTGATTGGCCGTCCACAAACTGTTCATTTCGAACCGACGCACAGAGAAAGATGGCTATGGCTTGCCGGTGGCCTCCTGATACTCCTCACGGTTATTATTTTCATTGGCAGAAAGAAGTCTGCATAACGCCGATATTATCTGAAACCAGAAAAATCATTTTCACATTTCCTGATACAGTAGCAGCTGTTTTTGATGACCTTTTTACGGACCTGCGATATAAAGCGAACGTCCTAAAATACATTTCATGAAAAATGCAGTTTACCTTTTCGTACTTGGATTTTGCCTGTTCGGTCGCGATTCCTGCAAGAAAGACCGTGGAGAAGACAACAATCCCGACCCTGGGCCGGATATGGAGACCATAAAGGTGCAGGTGATATTACCCACCGGGAGCTCTATCGACCTTTCAAAGACCCGGATGTTTACGTTGGGAAGTACAACTGCAGTAGGCAGCGATGGCAAGGCTGATATTCCGCTGATCGGAAATTCAGGCCAGTTGGTTTTTCTTTTCGATGAGGCCGACAATCTGATGATGGAGAGCTACATTACTCCTTCCAGCAAAGAAATATCAGTAAAAACTACGGCGCAGGCTTTGCTCTTTCAGGGGTTGCAGCAGATGTATCTGCCGGATTCTGCAAAAAACGTTTTTCTTCAAAAATCGGCTGCCGCTGCAAAGCTGGGCGATTACTATGCTAAAATGGAACAAACCTTCAAGGCCGATCCGTTAATGCTCGAGAAACGATTGTTTGCACCGGCGTTGCGCGAGGCCCTGACGCTGGTCAACCAGAAAAATGTAATTGACATCCATGGGAAGCAGATACGCATTGTAGATGATGAAGAACGAAGTAAGATAAAAATGGAAAGTGTTGATGTCGAAAATATCAATATTCTGAATTCTGCTTATCGCAGAGCTCATGCCTTTGTTTACAAAACTGCCTATCGCGATCGCAATAATCTGGAGACGGTACTCAACTCCACCGTAAACTTCGACGACAAATCTGATAAGGACGTGAAAGTGGAAAAGATTCGCTTTCTGTCCAATTTTTACGATCAGGTAGGTGTGGCACAGGGCTTTAAAACCGCGGTTACCGGGCCTGTATATCTGCCGGTGGCGGCCAATGAACGCGAAGCCACATACAAGGTGCGTGTACTTGGACCCGGTGCGCCCGTATCGGCAAGCCTGACCAACGATGAGAAAGCGAAACTCGAGGAGCTTTATTATCAGTATCTCGCTTACGATATCGTAGCACCGTTGATGCTGGAAGCGCTTGGCTACCGCTCTTTGATATCCGGTATTGATGAGCAGGCGTTGCAGGGATTTTATGAAAAGGTGCAGGCTATTGCCAAAACAGATCCTGGTGTGATGGATGCACTGAGAAGGGGGGCAGTCTATCAAACAGTACAGCGCTTTAATGATGCTGTAGTGGCCGGAAATTTTGGCAATGGGATAATTGAAAACGCTTTGATCGAAGGGATGAAGCAGGGGTACAAAGGCGGTAATATTTCTTTCCCTTCTGCCCAGACTATTGCCGATTATCAAAAAAAGATAGACAAAGGGCTCGAATTGCTAAAGTTTGCTACAGGCGTAGTTTCCGGACCCTTTATTCTTGCACCCCATGACTACTTCAACGAGATGGAAGAATTTGAAGTGAAATCTCAGGACAATAACGTGAAGCTTTCACCCAAAGAATCTTCCATGTCCACGTTTACCAATCAGACACTTACCGCTAATGCCAATGTAGAAGTGAGCGCCGGTCAGACGCTTGTGTACCGCTGGTCCACTACGGGTCAGTTTGGTGTGCTGAAAAATGGTAGCCAGCAAGGTCTTTCCATCGAGAGCAGCAGCAAAACGATTACCTATTATGCCAATGTTGCCTCCAGCGCACTGGATGAGGACAATATTGACAAGGTTTTCGTGACGGTAGTTATCAAACAAAATGGTACGGAGATAGAAGTAGGCGGAGACACGGCAAGCATTAATGTGAAAAAGAACAAGCTGGCGATGAAGCCCGCAAACGCGGAACTCGATATTGCCCACGGAAGCTCGCGAAGCGTTAAGCTTTATTTATTAAAAGCCGACGGTACCAACGAGATTACTCCAAATCCTGTACTTGATTACAAAGTGGTATGGACAACTGCTGGCAGCTTTGGGCAACTTACAGGCAATGCCACAAGCTATACGGCTTACGACAATAACAGCACCACCTACACCGTGTTCGACGACGATAATATACCTGACGGTTCTGTGGAAACCATCTCGGCAAAAGTGTATATCAAAACAAAAAGCGGGTCGAGCTGGTCCTTTATGGAGCAGGTAAGCGGCAAGGTTACCATCAGCAATGATGAGAAAAAGATCATCCTCTATGCATCTTCTCAATCGGTGCACAAAGATGCAGGCAATTGGTGCTACGTGGGCTGCATTGTAAGCGTGCCCGCAGTGCCGAATGCAAAATCCTATGTGGTAGTTGATGCCAGCGACAATTCCAGCGTCGCTTCGTGGAATGTTACCGGCACAGAGAAAAAGGTATATGGATACACGGCAGGGTACGGGGATGCTGACGTGAGCTCGGGCTACGCTGCAGGCATCTACGGCACCTGGAGCTGGGGCGGTCCACTCGATCCCAACGCACCACAGACAACCCATTATTCTCCGCCAAACTGTGGCGGTACCTACAAGATCACAGTAACGCTAACGCAGTAGAAATTCAGAAAAAATCAATAGTCATTCACCAACAAAAGGGACAAAATGAGAAAGATATTTGCAGCATTATTTTGCATAGCCGGCTGCGGTGTGGTGGCGCAGGGGCAATACCTTCAATGGGCCTACGCCATGGGGCTCAGCAATCAGGCTAGTAAGGGCCGCGCCGTTACTACCGATGCCACCGGAAACGTAATCGTAGCGGGATATTTTAAAGGTACTTTCGATTTCGACCCAGGCTCGGACTCTGACAAAGTTTCGTCCACAGGCTACGGAAATGCATACCTGATGACCCTGGACCACAACGGTAACTAGCTCGGCAAAAAAGTATTTGGCACTTCGCCCAATTCTAACGTGACGGCAGGGGTACTGCATTTCGACGGTGCAGGAAATTTATTCATCGCAGGATATTACACGGGCGGCAATGTAGATTTTGACCCGGATACTTCGGTGGTAAAGATGTCTGCCATAGGTAACGGTAACAATGCTTTTCTAATGAAGCTGAACACAGCCGGAAAACTTTCCTGGGTGAAAGGCTGGAATTATAACAAAGATGCCGGCGGCGCTAACGGAACCCTTGAAGAAGGTCCTAGTATGGTGTTAGACGGACAAGGGAATATTTACTGCGCAGGTCAGTTTTTAGGTGAGGTAGATTTCGACCCGGACACTTCCGTGTATAAAATGCGATGTACGCAAAGTGATGGCTACATTATGAAACTTGACGGCAATGGTGATCTTCTCTGGGCGAAACAAATAGCGGCGGACACCACACAGAGTAAGTATGTCAATCTAAAGTCGCTGTCGGTGGATGCAGCAGGCAATGTATTTGTCTGCGGAAATTTTAAAGGAACCGCAGATTTCAATCCGGACACCACGATTGTCTATCCGTTATCTGCAGTTTCCCAGCAGGGTTTTCTCCTGAAGCTTGATGCAGCGGGTAGTTTTCAGTGGGCCAGGAAAATAGGAAAAGACAATGCAGATCCCATTCTCAATTATAATTCCGTAAATGCGGTGGTAGCAGATGCTTCGGGCAATACTTTCATCACCGGCAGTTTTATGGAAGATGTAAATCTGGGTAGCACCCAGTTAAGTTCGCAGGGGCTTTCTGATATTTTTATCGCGCGGCTTGATGCTTCAGGAAATTATGTATGGGCGCAATCGGCAGGTACTTTTTACGATGGCGAGCAGGGGTACCGTATGACCATGGATGCTTCGGGCGATTTGTTCGTAACCGGCAATTTCCACAGCACGATCAATTTTTCGGGAACTCAGTTAGTCACCAACGGCGGTTCGGATATTTTTGTGTTGAAGATGTCTCCATCGGGCAATATCCACTGGGCAGCGGGTTTTGGTGGCCCCGACGAATATGAGCGGATACAGGATATACATGTTCATGGCAATGAAATTTACAGCGTAGGCCGAATGGTGGGGCCGGTAAACTTCGACCCTAATGGTTATTACTACCAGTCTTCCGCCTCTACCAACCCCTACTACGCTAATTTCTTTGTTCAAAAACTGGGACAATCTGTGACCGGAATAAAGGATGTTGATGAACTCGGGGCGCGCATCTTTCCTAATCCCGCAACGGATAGAGTAAGGGTTGATCTGAGCAAAGCGGGTACATCAAAAGTGGACGTGTGTCTCTGGGACATGCTGGGGCGCCAGGTGATGGAAACAGAACTCACTGCTTCGTCGCCCGTATTGAAGGTTGAAAATTTACCACGGGGACATTATATCATGAAACTGCAAAGCGATAAACGAATGTCTTCAATTCCGTTATCGCTTCAATAAGGAGAAGTTGGCGTTTCAATTTGATTTGTACAGGCAAGGGGCCGGGTCATTCCGGCCTTTTGATTTAAGCTCTGATGAAGGACTATTGTTCGTTCACCGAATTACCGGCCAAGCAAATAGCTTAGCCCGACACCTAGTCCGGAATTTCGGATCGCCTTTCCGTCGAGTTGGATGTAGCCTGAAACGCCTTGCCGGTATTGCAACTCCATAGACAGCCGGCTGCCGGCTTTGTAGCTTACACCACCGGAGATGCCAAAGTCCCACTCATTGATGCTTTTCGTGGAGCTGATGATGTCATTATCAAGCGCAGCGGCGTCAATGCTGTTCTCGTTTTTGAGTTGAAGTTGTTGGTCGAGATTTCGATAAACCGCCACGCCACAGGAAACAGCAAAATGTCGCGTAAGCCAATATCCGATACGTGGTGTAAAACCTACGGAGATGATATTCTGCTGGTAGTTGGCATCGATTGTTTTTTGATCCGCGCTCGTACTGCTCAGGCTTCCCGTCCTGACTGTAGAGAAGATATTTTCCTGAGTGTAACGAACGTCTGTAGAGGCAACCACAAGGGCCGCCTGCGTGAAGACCCTGCGTGAAAGATTTTTGTAGGCAACAACTCCCAGTTGATATTGCGCTCTTCCTACCGACGAACTACTCATTTGTGCCGCCACGCCCAGCTTTAGGTTTTTTTCCGTGCCCGGAGGTCGTATGGTTTCTATCTCCTGTGGGTCCGGGTACAAGGCTGCTGGGTCGGAATATTTTGCAGGCATTTTTCTTCCTCCTTTTTCCTGGGTGTTCGGTTCTTCGCCGGGCGGATTTGCCACAAAGGTCTCTTCACTGTTTTCAATCCATTCTTTTGATTTTGCAGCTATAGTTGGTTTCGCTTTTTTTCTGTTCGGTTTTTCAACTGCAGCCAATAGAACAGGCTTATTTTCTTCTTGCGTTCTGTTAGGTTGAGGTGGGTATCGATGATCTGCGGCTTGTTTCCGGGAAGTGGAGGGAGCCATGCTATTATTGGTAGGCTGGTATAGCCATGTCGTGGCTACAGCGATCAGCAAAGCCAGGGAAGCGGCAATTTTGTTCCAGGCCGGAGCGATCAGTACCTGCAGTTTTGTTTCTCGCTTCGGAGTCGTTTCCTGCAGTGCAGAATGAAGTTTTTCCCAGCCAGCTTCAGTCGGTAGGCAGGGAGTCTCACGGATCTTTTCCTTCATCCACCGTTCCAGATCATTTGCTTTCATGCTTCAGTGTTTTTCGTCCGGTTAGCAATACAATTTCTTTTAGCTTTTTTCTCGCCTGAAAAAGAAGCAGGTAAGAATAGTTTTCTGTGATGCCGATCAGGTCTGCAATTTCCTTATGGCTGTATTCTTCGAAAACGGCAAGGTTGAAGACTATCTTTTGCTTTTCCGGCAGATGATTCAGGAGCATAAGCACGTCCTGAGCATCGGCCCGCTGCAAGTGGGTATCTGCTGCCAGGTGCGGAAGGTTCGTCATGTCGTCGTATCCATAAGAGGTATTCATTTCCACCTCGTGTTTTTTCGTCAGCCGGTTGCGAAGCTGATCAATGGACAGCCTTACCATAATTCTTTTCATCCATCCTTCGAAGGAACCACGGTGTTGATACCCCGGCAATGCAGTAAAGATTTTCAGGAAGCCATCATGTACCCACTGTTCCGCATCCTCTTGCGAAGGCGCATACCTTATGCAAATGCGCATCAACAACGGGTAGTACTGGTAATAAAACGACTTTTGCATCAGGGCGTCACCCCTGATGCATCCGCCGATCAGTATGTCCAGTTCTTTATTTATAGTGTGGGCCGGTTAATTTTTAATAATCCGGGATGTTCGGTATTCCTCTACAGGTTGTCCCTCTTCAAGGTACCGTCACCACGATACTCGTCGAATCAAATCCTAAATGATTTACACTGTCCGGGGGTGTCTGTGTACCAAATACATAGTTGCCCGCATCCGTAGGTGTAAAATAAACGATAGCATAACCTTCCTTTTTTATGTCGCAGTCGCAGCCCGCCGATTTCTGCGCATCGGCATAAACAATCTCAGCTCCGAGTTGAACATAGTTGCCTTTCGATGCCAGAATTTTTCCCTCAATGCGGTACACACACATGTTTTCACCCAGGGGTACCAGCAACAGCAGTGGCGCTTCCTTACCAGCTTTCAGCGTGTCTGGTCCTTTTATTTCCGTCACCCTACCTGCGGTTCTCTTTTCTTCAGCGCCGCATGTGGTTTTCTTATTGCAGGCAGGCAACAGAAAGGAAAGTAGCACCGTCATCGTCATGACCAACAAGTAAGCTCCCGAAATCGTGTTGCTGTGGATACGCATGCTGTACTATTCTGACATGATTAAGGGACGAACGCAAACAAGGTTGACCGTGCCTTCATTTTCGTGATACATAGCGCATACAGTCTCGGGCAGTGTCTGGCAGTTGTTGGTTTTATTGAACCCCACATTAAGCCAGGTGCCGGATCCATATGCGTTGAGCATATTTTTGTTGCACACCAGATAATCTTTTTGCTGATACCTCAGGTAGGTGCCTGTGCAGTCTTTGATCACTTCGGCGCCACCCATGTAGGTAGCCGCACAATGACATCCCGATTCGTGTTTTTTGCAGCTTGTCACACCTATTAATCCCATTAAGACTGTGACTGCGAGGATTCTGATCTTCATAGTTTTCTTGTTATTGTTTTATAAACAAAGTTTTTGCTGAAATCTGATTTGCATCCACCAATTCTAAAAGATAACTGCCGGAGGGTAAAGCGCTGATATCTGTGCCTGCTTCGTACTTTTTTTGCAGTACAATCCTTCCGGAAAGGTCGTAAATACTGAGGCGCGTAAAGGCGATTTTTGTTCGTATCTGCAACCTGCCGGACACGGGGTTGGGCGCTATCGAAAAGTCGATTCCTGGCGAGTACACTTCGGGCAAGCCCGTTGCATTGCCGCTCAGTCCCAGATTGTCGAACCGCACATCCAGCCAGTTAACAATGGTATGGTATCGAAAGGCGATGTAACAGTTGCCCGATTTTGGCGGAATATTGATGTTACTGGCCTTTTTCCAGGCACCGTCGGCTACATAGTCGGTTCCGCGGAAGTCGCGAAGGGTGGTGATGCTTGTAGCCAGTGCAGGATCCGGACTTCCCTGCAGAAGATAAAGCGCAACGGTATCGCCTGCCTGTGGTACGCCGAAGCCGGTAAAACGATAGCGAAAAGAGTCGATCTTTCCTCCCGAACTGAAACTGAACGCCGGCGACACATACCAATCGTCCGTCACCGACGTGCCACCTACGGGATAGTCGTGATAAAGATTTTTACCGGAGAAGGATACCGTGTTGTCCAGCAGCCATTTAAAGTTGGGGTCCGTTGCACCTTTGCGGAAGGTCTGCCAGGACGAACTCATTTCGAAACCCATAGTATAAGGGAGCGGTGTGGTTTGGGCCTGTCCGTTGTGCGTGGCCGCCAGTACGATCAGGCATGCGGATAATAAGTGCTTCATAAGCGAATAGAAATTTTTGTTGTTTAGTGAATTCGGGCGCCCTTCAAAAAACATAGACGGTTTCCTTTTTCAGATTCTTAAGGAAACCGGGTATTTTTTTAAAAGATTTTTCAAGCCAGCTTCTTTGATGTATGGTATTACATTTTTGTCGGGCGATAGCCATGTACCCCTATTGTCGTCCGTCACACGTATAATCTGGCATGTTTTTACTGTCCGAAAGCAGATGATGTCCACGTCCATTCAGGCAGCGCTTTGGGGATTGCTGGCCGGCTCGGCACTGGTGGGCGGCGCTGTCTGCGGGTATTTTCTTAATCTCTCGCAACGGATTATAGCCGCTGTCATGGCGTTTGGCAGCGGTGTGCTGATTTCTGCACTTTCCCTCGAGCTTATGGATGAAGCTTTTCAGCGGGGCGGTTTTACTGCAACGGCCGTCGGCTTTGTCTCCGGAGCCGCGGTGTACACCTTTGCCAATATGCTGCTGGCTGCGCGGGGCGCGAGGCACAGAAAACGCTCGGGTTGCCAGCAGGCAAAGGAAAGTAACGGTAGCGAAGGCAAGGGTATGGCCATTGCTTTGGGTTCTCTGATGGATGGCATTCCCGAGTCTATCATCATTGGTGTCAGCATGATAGAAGGGGGCACTGTTAGTCTGGTAGCAGTTGCAGCTATTTTTTTATCCAACGTTCCTGAAGGCTTGTCGAGTGCCAGCGGTATGAAAAAGGCGGGTAAGTCTATCCGCTATATTTTGCTGTTGTGGACAGCCATCGCTATTGTGTGTGCCTTGGCCGCCTGGACGGGTTATACCGTGTTCAGTCAGTTTAATGCCAATGTAATAGCCGCAACAATGGCCGTGGCTGCCGGAGCTATTTTGGCTATGCTTGCTGACACGATGATGCCCGAAGCCTTCGAGTATGCACACAATTTTGCGGGCCTCATCACCGTGCTTGGGTTCCTTTGTGCTTTTCTATTATCGAAATACCCATAGCTTTTGAGAGCGTTTTTAATCTATTACCGGCTTTCCGGCAGCCACATCCTATCTTAGCCTGTAGTCCCTGACGGTACGGAGCCTCCGGACGTTCAGCAGAAGACAATTATGACTATCGATGCTTTGTACTGATTTTTCTCCTTTTCCTGTACTGGAGACCCGTCGCCTGAGATTGCGCAAGCCGGAGCCTGGCGATATAGACGAGAATTTTCGTTATCGTTCGGATGCAGCATTTATGAAGTATATCCCACATCGCTTTGCTACCTGCAGACAAGATGTAGAGCAGACTTTCGATCTGATGCTGGAACGTATAGAACGTAATGAGAGTATTAATTGGTCGATTACGAGAAAGGAGGACGGCAGATTTCTTGGCCTTATCGGTTTTGTAAGGATCATGGTCGATCAGCACCGGGCCGAGGTGGGCTACCTTTTGCATACTCCCTGGCAGGGACAGGGATTTCTCCACGAGGCGCTGAGGGAGGTGGTAAACTATGCGTTTGGGGTGATAGGCCTGCACAGCATCGAGGCTGTCGTCAACTGCCAGAATATTCCTTCTCAGCGCGTTCTTGAAAAAATGGGTTTCAGCCGCGACGCATTTTTCCGGGACTATTTGCACCATCAGGGCGCGTACGTCGATGCTTATGTTTATTCCTTGCTGGTTGATGCGATCAAACTTCCCTCTTCAGTTTCAACACTATGAACCTGGAAGCATCACCTCGGTAATCACGAAATGGCAGTCGTCTTCCGCTTTCAAGGTAAGGGCTTCTGTCTTCGGCAGGTTGAGTAAATCCCGCGGGCCAATGCTTGTATTGTCCTGAAGGGCTGCTCTTCCTTCAATAAGGTAAATGAGGCAATAATCATAGGGGGAATGGATACGATGGGTGACCCCGGCCGGGAGTTGTATGGCGTGGATGCTTCCCTGAGTGCCTTCCCTGAGCATCAGGTTAAAATCTGTTGCCTTGCCCTGGCATCTTGTCTTCCATGTTCCCGAAAAACTATCCTGATCATAAGGGCCAAGCGCTTTTTCATAATGTCCCTCGTGCGTAAGCAGTAAATGTCCGGTCAATACCATCAATTGCCGGCTAATGCCCTCAAAATAGGTGAAATCACATGCTTCTGCCTCTACCGTTGCCGTGCTGATCCGAAACAAGAAATTTCGCTCCTGAAAACTGGCTCTGGCCGGGTAAATAAAAAGCTCAGTGGTGGTACCGTGTGCCCAGTTACTGGTGTTGCGGCTTTCTGGTTTGTAGAGGGATATACTCATACGTCATTATTTGTTCACTAAGTTAGCGTCCGCATCGCTCCCAAAAACAGATATTTCCGGCCATTTTAAAACCGCACTGGTTCTCAGATGCTGCCCACTGCGGTACATTCCGTCGGTTGTTCTTACGGTCGTTGTTGAAGCAAGGTTGACAGTTTCTCAATTTCTTTTTTTAGCTCTTCTATTTCTTTGCTTCCTGCTACCGGCGCATTTTCCTCTTCGGCATCCCTGCCAATAAAAAAAGTGGCGAGGGTAGCGGTCACATATCCGAAAATCGCATAGCCGTACAGGGAAAGCATGAAGGCAAATATGCGACCTTCTGTAGTAGCAGGCCAGAAATCGCTACCTGCTGTAATGATACGCATCGAGGTCCACCACAGAGCCATCCCATAGTTTTCAAAACCCGGGTGGTGCCGTTCAAAGCCATACATGGCAGCAGCGCCTGCAAAAGCGACAATAACGGTCAGCAATACAACATAAGTAAATCCCCGCCGGCTCAAAGTGGCCGTTAGGCTTCTCATGCTGCGGTTTAGTGAGGCAATGATCCGGATGAGCCGGATGCCGCTGAAGCCCTGCACCAGCCGTACCACCCGCAAAATGCGGAAAATACGCAGCGCGGGTATCAGCAGAGAAATGACAGTCAACCAGTTCATTTTCAGAAACTTAATCCGTGCAGGTGCCAAAATGATTTTTACCATGAAGTCAATGATGAAAATGGCCCACACAACCATGCTCAGGGTTTGCAGCAAGGGCGTAAGTTGCCCTACAAGTTCCAGTACAAGGAGTATCAGCCAAAAAAAGCCTAAAAAAATCATCGGTCCTTCCAGGAGTTTTTCAAAAGAAACCAGCAGGCGGTTTCGTTCGCGGTTTAACAATTGCTGCTGTTTCATTAAGTGGTTTTACAGGCTGATGCAAAACAAATTGTACCAATGAAAATCAGGCGATGAGGCAGGCACGCCGGTGGCGGTTTTTCACAACAAATCAGGGTTTTACGGAAAAAACTTAGCTTGCCTGGGCTTTGGGTTCATGCCTGTTTGGTGATGAGTCGATCAAAATGTTGAAAAAGCACAAAAAATGTTTGGTGTTTCGAAAACAACCATTACCTTTGCAATCCCAAATTTTACGGGTAGAAGATATTTATAAGTATGTCACAGCGTATCAGAATAAAGCTGAAATCTTACGACCACAACCTGGTTGATAAGTCTGCAGAGAAAATCGTAAAAACTGTACGCAATACGGGAGCGGTCGTAACCGGGCCAATTCCTTTGCCAACAGAGAAGAAGATCTTTACAGTATTGCGTTCACCGCACGTAAATAAAAAGAGCCGTGAACAATTCCAACTCTGCACGCACAAGCGTTTGTTGGATATCTATACTTCTTCTTCCCGCACAGTTGACGCGCTTTCGAAGCTTGACCTTCCAAGTGGGGTAGAAGTAGAGATCAAGGCATGATGAATAGCCGAAAGGCTTAGTTCTTTAAAACGATAAAGTTAAACGGTCAATCCCGGACCATACCCCCGGAAAACGTGGGGACGGCAACCGGGCGCTTGGCTAAAACATAAGAAAATGAAAGGTATTATTGGTAAGAAAATCGGCATGACCAGTGTGTTTGAGCCGAATGGCAAGCAGACAGCTTGTACCATCATCGAGGCTGGTCCTTGTGTGGTTACTCAAAAGAAGACCGTAGATACCGACGGTTATGATGCGCTCCAGATCGCATTCGGAGAAGCTAAAGAAAAGAATACTCCCAAAGCGCTTCTCAATCACTTCGCTAAGGCAAGCACTTCGCCTAAGTCAATAGTTAAAGAAATCCGTAATTGTTCCATAGATAAGCAGGTTGGTGAAGACATCACCGTTGAGATCTTTGCTGAAGGTGAGAAAGTTTCCGTTATCGGAACCACCAAGGGTAAGGGTTTTCAGGGTGTAGTTAAGCGCCATGGTTTTGCCGGTGTCGGTGAAGCTTCACACGGTCAGCACGATCGTCAGCGTGCGCCGGGTTCCGTAGGGGGTTCATCCTACCCAAGCCGCGTATTTAAAGGTATGCGCATGGCGGGCCGTATGGGTGGCGACCGCGTGAAGATGAAGGGTCTGCGTATCATCAGGGTTTTCCCGGAGCAGAACTACATTCTCGTAGCTGGTTCGGTACCCGGACATAATGGATCTATTGTTTTAATTCAGAACTAATTAGCCCAGAGTTTTGACTTTTGGGAGAAAAAAATAGGCTATGCAAATAGACGTTTTAAATAGTAAAGGTGTAAAGACTGGCCGGTCTATCGAACTGCCAGACGAAATTTTCGGCATCGAGCCGAACGACCATTGCATCTACCTTGCAGTGAAGCAATACCTTGCAGCGCAGCGCCAGGGTACGCACAGCACCAAGACGCGTGCTGAAGTGCATGGTTCGTCCAAGAAATTGCACCGTCAGAAGGGAACCGGCGGATCCCGTAAGGGTAATATCCGTAACCCGCTTTATAAAGGTGGTGGTACGGTAAACGGTCCGAAGCCGCACGATTATGACTTTAAGCTGAACCGCAAAGTAAAAGACCTTGCTAAAATGTCTGCACTTGCGCACAAAGCTCAGGATAATAAGATCGTAGTAGTAGAAGATTTTAACCTGTCTGCTCCGAAAACCAAAGATTTTGCGGTAACGCTTGGCGCTCTGAAAGGAGAAAACCGGAAGTCGCTGATTGTACTGCCTGAGTATGATACCAACGTGTATCTGAGCGCACGCAATCTGCAAGACAACAAAACGGTTATCCTTAGCGATATGAATACCTATGATCTGGTTAACAGCAGTGTACTCATTTTCACAGAAAGTGCCGCCAGGCTGTTTCAGGAGCCGGTAGAAGCTGAAGCATAAAATAATTAGCCAATTAGCCAATTTGATAAATAGCTATTGGTTTTTGAAAAGAATAAAAAGAATTGTCTAACATACATGTGATCATTGGCTCGACAGCTAATCAGCACATGGGCAAATTGAAAAAAGATGAAACTCGCAGACGTTTTGGTTAGACCGGTGCTTACCGAGAAAGTAAACGGACAGATGGAAAAATCGGGACGTTATACTTTCCAGGTGGACAAGAGCGCTAACAAACTCGAGATCAAGAAAGCAGTTGAGGAGTTTTACGGTGTAAAGGTTGCTGACGTAAACACAGTGATCGTACCGGGAAAGAATAAGACGCGCTACACAAAAGCCGGCTTTTTGAAAGGTGTGAAGCCCGCATACAAGAAGGCAATCATCACACTTTCTGAAGGAGATTCTATAGACCTGTTCTCAATGTAAAACCGTAAGGATGTACCGTTGTGCAAGCCTAAACCTGGCGCAGAGCATGGAAACGACTTAACAACGATCAACTTAGCAACTAACAAAAAAAGAAAATGGCACTACGTAAATATAAACCGGTAACAGCCGGAACGCGTTGGAGAATTGGTAATGCATATGCAGAGGTTACCACCAATCAGCCTGAAAAGAGCCTGTTGGAAGCACTGCCCGGAACTGGTGGTCGTAACGCACAGGGCCGCAGAGCTATGCGTTATATCGGTGGCGGAAACAAGAAGATGTACCGCAAGATCGATTTCAAGCGCAGCAAAAAGGATATCCCTGCTACGGTTAAGACCATTGAGTACGATCCTAATCGTTCTGCATTCATCGCATTGCTTAGCTATGCTGATGGCGAAAAGCGTTACATCATTGCTCCACAGGGGCTTGAAGTAGGCGCTACCATCGTGAGCGGAGAAGCAGTAGCACCCGAAGTAGGAAATGCACTGTTGCTGAAAAATATGCCCCTGGGTACTGTGGTTCACAACATTGAGTTGCATCCGGGCCAGGGTGGAGCCATGGCTCGTTCGGCAGGTACTTATGCACAACTGAACGCTAAGGAAGAAAGATATGTGGTGCTGAAAATGCCTTCTGGTGAGCTGCGCCGCGTGCTGGGTGCATGTATGGCCACTGTGGGTATAGTATCCAACAGTGACCATGGCCTGCAAAGCATGGGTAAGGCGGGTCGCAACCGTTGGAAAGGCATCCGTCCGCGTAACCGTGGTGTAGCCATGAACCCTGTTGATCACCCGATGGGTGGTGGTGAAGGACGTTCTTCGGGCGGGCACCCACGCAGCAGAACCGGTAAGTATGCGAAAGGAGAAAAGACACGCAGCCTTACAAAAGGTTCTAACAAGCTGATCATACAGCGTAGAAACGGTAAGAAACTATAAAGTAAATCGCTGAATTCGTTAAAATGGTCCTGTCGCTATAAGTAAAGGGCAAGACAAATAAACAATCGCAAACAAAAAAAGATAATGGCTCGTTCAATTAAAAAAGGTCCTTACGTAGATGCCAAGCTGGAGCGCAAAGTGCTGGCGGTAAGTGAAGGAAAGGCGAAGAAAGGTGTAATTAAAACCTGGAGCCGCCGCTCCACCATCACTCCGGATTTTGTAGGGCAGACCTTTGCTGTTCATAACGGAAACAAATTCATTCCGGTGTACGTAACTGAGTATATGGTTGGTCATAAACTCGGAGAATTTGCACCGACCCGCAATTTTAAAGGACATAGCGGAAGCAAATAAAACAAATTAAACATCTGGCGTTGATCTTCTGGCGGCGCCGCAATAAGAAATAATAACGAAAATGGAAGCTGTAGCTCGCTTACGTAATTATCCCACATCACCGCGCAAAATGCGCCTGCTGGCCGATTTGGTGCGTGGTATGGATGTTGAAAATGCGCTGAACACGTTCAAGTTTAGCACCAAGCACCCATCTGTAGCCATGGAAAAGCTCTTGCTAAGTGCAATCGCCAACTGGAGAGTGAAGAACGAAGGTGTGGATGTTGCCGGTGCTAACCTGTATGTAAAAACAATAATGGTAGATGGTGGCCGTATGCTGAAGCGTATGCGCCCTGCGCCTCAGGGACGTGCCTATCGCGTTCGCAAGCGCAGCAACCACGTTACTATTGTTGTTGATAGCCGTATAGCTCAACCCGTAACTGCCGAAGCTTAATCATTTAAATAAAATCACAAATCATTCAATTTAAATAGAATGGGTCAAAAAGCAAATCCTATAGGTAACAGGTTGGGCATCATCCGCGGATGGGACTCAATGTGGTATGGAGAAAAAAGGGATTTTGGTAACAAACTGGTGGAGGATCACAAAATCCGCACTTATCTCAATGCACGTATCAACAAGGGTGGGATCTCCCGCATTGTTATTGAGCGCACATTAGGTAAGCTCATCGTTACTATCCATACTTCAAAACCTGGTATCATCATAGGTAAAGGCGGACAGGAAGTAGATCGCATCAAAGAAGAGCTGAAGAAACTGACGAAGAAAGAAGATGTTCAGATCAACATCATGGAGATCCGTCGTCCGGAGCTGGATGCAATGATCGTCGGTGAAACCATTGCCCGCCAGATCGAAAGCCGCGTGAGCTATAAGAGGGCCATCAAAATGGCCATCTCTACGGCAATGCGTATGGGTGCTGAAGGTATTAAGATCAAGGCTTCAGGTCGTCTGAATGGTGCGGAAATCGCCCGTACAGAAGAATTTAAGCAAGGTCGTACTCCGCTGCATACCTACCGTATGGACATTGACTACGCCAGTGTATATGCCATGACCGTATATGGAAAGATTGGTCTGAAAGTATGGATTTGTAAAGGAGAAGTGCTGGGTAAGCGCGATCTGAATCCGAACTTCTCGGCAGGTGCAGATAATCGCGGACGTGCCGCAGCAGGAGCCGGTATGGCTGATGGTCGCGGAGACCGTCGTGGTGGCGACCGCGGAGGCGATCGTCGTGGTGGCGGAGATCGTCGCGGTGGTGGCGATCGTCGTGGCGGCGGCCGCAAGGCTTAATCTGGACATCTGATTTCGGGCATAGCCTGGAATGTATCCTGAGGATAAGATACTAAGTAAAATCAAAGGGCTGCAGAGGTAAAGGCTACTTCTCCCTGCGGTTCGGGTGACGAATAATAATTCAATAAAACTTTGTAACAATGTTACAACCAAAAAGAACGAAACATCGTAAGGCGCATAAAGGTAGGATCAAGGGTAACGCTCAGCGTGGTGCTACCGTTGCTTTTGGTTCGTTTGGTCTGAAGGCTTTGGAGCCAAAATGGATCACCAATCGCCAGATCGAAGCTGCCCGTCAGGCAATGACCCGCCACATGAAACGTGAGGGAACGGTTTGGATTCGCATTTTCCCAGACAAGCCTATTACTCGTAAGCCACTTGAAGTGCGTATGGGTAAAGGTAAAGGTAACCTCGAGTTTTATGCAGCCGTGGTTAAGCCGGGCCGCATCATGTTTGAGGTAGAAGGCGTACCCCAGCAGCTTGCCCAGGAGGCCCTGGAACTGGCTGCTCAAAAATTGCCGATCAAAACAAAATTTGTTGTTCGTCGCGATTACGCGGGAGCATAATTGAATGATGAATGTTGCGTTCTCATTCGATCAATAACATAAAATAGAGTCAGGTTTTTTGAGCATTCAAAATTCAAAACTCAAAACTCAAAATTGATATTAAAATGGCAAAAGCAAAAAAAGCGAATGTTGAGGATCTTCGCAGCCTGGATGTGGAAGCGCTGAGCACACGGATTCAGGAAGAAGAAGTGCGCCTCAAAAGGCTCAAATTTAGCCATGCGGTGAACCCGGTTGAAAACCCACTTTCCATTCGCCAGTTGCGCCGCACGATTGCCCGTATGAAGACGGAGCAACGCAGAAGAGCTTTAGGTTTTTAATTTGAAGTAAAAAGTAAAAAAGTAAAAGCTAAGAAGACAGAGAGTTTCCGTTACATTCTTTCTACTTTCTACTCATTACTTTCTACTGATTACTTTCTACTAAACAAGTCAAAAAAATGACAACAATAGAAAGAAAACGCAGGAAGACCCGTATCGGGATCGTGAGCAGCGACAAGATGAATAAAACCATCACGGTAGCTGTGGAGCGTAAAGTGAAACACCCGATCTACGGTAAGTTTTTGAAGAAAACAACGAAGTTTCATGCTCATGACGAACAAAATGTAGCCGGTGTTGGCGATATGGTCCGCATCATGGAAACACGCCCGTTGAGCAAAACAAAGCGCTGGCGCCTGGTTGAAATAATTGAAAAAGCTAAGTAAGTAGCAAGTGGCAAGTATCAAGTCGCAAGTATTTGCGTCTGTTTCTTGATACTTGATACTGGGTACTTGATACTAAAAAAGTAAAACGAAAATGATACAACAAGAATCCCGGCTCAATGTAGCCGACAATAGTGGAGCGAAGGAAGTGCTTTGTATCCGCGTGTTAGGTAACTCGGGACAAGACTATGCCGGTATTGGCGACAAAATCGTTGTAACTGTAAAGGATGCTCTTCCGGGTGGTAACATGAAGAAGGGTACCGTTTCTAAAGCAGTAATCGTACGTACTAAGAGCAAACTCCGTCGTAAAGATGGATCCTACATCAACTTCGACGATAATGCGGTAGTGCTGCTCAATAATTCTGACGAGCCTCGTGGTACCCGTATTTTCGGACCCGTTGCACGTGAGCTTCGTGATAAAGGATACATGAAGATAGTATCACTTGCACCTGAAGTGCTGTAAGCAGAAAAAATCACTTATCATAAAATAGCTGACATCTTTAATAGGTGTCAGCTATTTTTCTTGACCTAAGATCGTGAGCAAGTGGGGTGAAGGATTATCGGAGCATCCATCCGAATGAACGGACCTTTTTAAAGCACGGTTCCGATGAAAACGAACTAATTCAACCCTCCCGCTTTCAGACAATTGGGGACAATAAGCTTACTGATAGAGCTACCCGGCTTCGCGCATCATCCGCAGGCTTGTTGGCAGATCAAAATTTCTGTTGTCTGGCGCGCCTTTCGCCTGCCTTCCTTTGAAGAAAAATATTTTTTTCTTTTTCCTTTTCAATTAAAATATTGTTTTACCTTTGCACTCCCGTTTTCTACAGCGTGGATTTTTTAATCAATGGCTTACGAGTGGCATCCCAGCCATTCCGACCATTAAAAAAACAAGATAAAGTTTCAAAAGAATGAAACAGAGATTTCAACCAAAATTCAACATCCGCAAGGGCGACAGTGTAGTCGTAATTGCTGGTGCCAGCAAAGATCGCAGCAACCCCAAAAAGGTATTGGCTGTGTATCCTCAGAAAAGCCGCGTACTTATCGAAGGCGTAAATATGGTGACGAAGCACCTGAAACCCAATGCTCAGAATCCACAAGGTGGTATTGTGCAGGAAGAAGCTTCTATCCACATCTCCAACGTAATGCTTTGGGATGCAAAAGCCAAAGCTCCCGCTCGTATTAAGCGTGAGCGTAAGGAAGGAAATTTCGTTCGTGTATCTAAAAAATCAGGGGAGGAAATTAAATAATGGCAACTTCAACTACATATCAGCCGCGCATACAAAAGAAATACAGAGAGGAGGTAGTGCCTGCTTTGATGAAAAAGTTTGGTTATTCTACGGTAATGCAATGTCCTCGTCTGGTAAAGATTTGCCTCAACCAGGGTGTTAAGGGTTCTGTAGCCGATAAGAAACTTATTGACGATGCGGTAAACGAAATGACACTCGTTACCGGTCAGAAAGCCGTGCCTACACTTTCTAAAAAGGACATTTCGAACTTTAAGCTTCGTAAGAACATGCCAATTGGTGCACGCGTTACACTGCGTGGCTCTAACATGTTCGAATTCCTCGATCGTTTCATCGCTGTTTCCCTTCCACGTGTACGTGACTTCAAAGGTATCAACGAGAAATCGTTTGATGGTCGTGGTAACTACACGATGGGCGTTACGGAGCAGATCATTTTCCCTGAAATTGATATTGACAAAGTAAATCGCATCAGCGGTATGGACATCACTTTTGTGACTACAGCCAAGACCAACGAAGAAGCATACGAACTGCTGAAAGAGCTGGGAATGCCTTTTAAGAATGTAAAGAAAGATAACGCCTAAAATCATAAACAAGTATTAAGACACAAGTATCAGGTATATAGTAATAAGAGAATAGGCGTTAATCATTCTTGCTACTTTCTACCTGCTACTTACTACTAAAAAAAATGGCAAGAGAATCAGTAAAAGCCCGCCAACGCAAACGCGAAAGAATGGTTGCTCAGTACGCTGAAAGACGTGCTGCACTGAAGGCTGCAGGTGACTATGCTGCTTTGGACAAGCTTCCAAAGAACTCATCACCCGTGCGCCTGAAGAACCGTTGCCAACTGACCGGTCGCCCTAAGGGTTACATGCGTCACTTCGGCATCTGTCGTAACGTTTTCCGCGATATGGCATTGGATGGCAAGATACCAGGAGTACGTAAAGCTAGCTGGTAAGCCAAGTACTTTATCCTGAAGAGGAGCGAAAGTGCCCCATGGCAGCGTTTCAAAGTCACACAGCGAGTGTGATACTAGTAACAAAATTTATTTACAAACAGAATTCAAAAAATGGTAACAGATCCAATTGCAGATTTCCTGACCCGTATCCGTAACGCTCAGATGGCCCGCCATCGTATTGTTGAAATTCCGGCGTCGAACCTTAAAAAGCGCATGACTGAAATCCTTTACGAAAAGGGCTACATTCTGAAGTATAAGTTTGAAGAGGATAACAAGCAAGGACTTATTAAGATAGCCCTGAAGTACGACGCAGTTTCTAAAGAGCCTGCTATTCGTGCCCTGGAGCGCGTAAGCCGTCCGGGTCTTCGCCAATATGCTAAACCCGACGAAATTCGTCGCGTACAGAATGGACTGGGTATCGCTATCGTTTCGACTTCAAGAGGAGTAATGACCGATAAGGAAGCTCGTGCGAATAATGTAGGTGGCGAAGTGCTTTGTGTGGTGTATTAATTTGATTTTGGCGTCGATTTGAATATCGTACGTCATCGTCAAATTGTCCAATTAACTAATGATCAAATTTTGTCCCTCCGATACATTAAGCTATGCCTCTTACCAGGCTGACCGGTCGGAAGGATTCACAAAAAATAAAAAGAACAGACAATGTCTCGCGTAGGTAAGAAACCAATTACAGTGCCCGCCGGAGTAACCGTTTCCGTGTCGGCTGCCAATGAAATTACCGTGAAAGGTCCTAAAGGGGAACTGAAAGAAGCCCTGGATAGGGATATCAAGGTGGAAGTAAACGGTAATGAGATTAACATCAGCCGCCCCACAGACCAAATCCGCCATCGCGCACTGCACGGATTATATCGCGCTCTGGTGGCCAACATGGTGACAGGCGTGACTAATGGTTTTAAGAAAGAACTGGAACTTGTGGGTGTGGGTTATCGTGCAGCCGTTACAGGCCAGCAGATTGATATGGCCCTTGGTTTTTCACACAATATTATTTTCGAATTGCCCAAGGAGATCAAAGCTTCTGCCACCATGGAAAAAGGTCAGGCGCCGAAGATTATGCTCGAGTCAATTGACAAACAATTGCTCGGCCAGGTAGCCGCAAAGATCCGCAGCCTGCGCAAGCCAGAGCCTTACAAAGGAAAAGGTGTACGCTACGCTAATGAAGTGGTTCGCCGCAAAGCTGGTAAGGCCGCTGGTAAATAGTTTTAAGTGTTGAATTTAGAATGCTGATTAACGCTCATTCGACATTCAACATTTTACATTCATCATTCAAATTCGGTAGCCCTTGCCTATATGGTGAGGAGCCCGTAAAAAACAGAAATAAAAATGTCACTCGATCAAAAAGTTGTTCGCCGTCAGAAACTTCGCTGGCGCGTGCGTGCGAAAGTAAGAGGCACAGCACAGAAGCCTCGTCTTTCTGTTTTCCGCAGCAATAAAGACATCTATTGTCAACTGATAGATGATGCCACTGGTACTACATTGGCTGCTGCAAGTTCCCGTATGAAGGATATTAGTGCCCAAAGCGGAAATAAAGTTGAGAAGTCTGTAATGGTTGGTAAAGCACTTGCTGAGAAAGCTAAGTCGCTCGGTATTGAAACTTGCGTATTCGATCGCGGAGGGTACCTTTATCATGGCCGTGTGAAGGCGGTGGCAGATGGCGCTCGCGAAGGAGGACTTAACTTTTAATTAGGCCAGTTAGCTGATAAGCTGATGAGCCAGTCAAATTAACAACAATAAGAATAATGAGTGCACGTTTGCCTATTGGCTGATTGGCACATTATCAAAATAAGAATAATGGCGACTAAAAATTTAAATCGCGTAAAAGCCGGAGACCTGGAACTACATGAGAAGGTGGTTTCCATCAACCGTGTGGTAAAAACTACCAAGGGTGGCCGGGCTTTCAGTTTCTCTGCGCTTGTTGTAGTAGGAAACGGCAACGGTGTAGTAGGTCATGGTCTCGGTAAAGCCAAAGAAGTACAGGAAGCTATTACCAAGGGCATAGACGATGCAAAAAAGAATCTCATCAAGGTTCCGGTGATGAACGGGACGATACCTCACGACCAAATGGCCCGCGAAGGTGCTGCGAAGGTTTTGATAAAACCTGCTGCACACGGTACCGGCGTTATTGCGGGTGGTAGCATGCGTGCTGTTCTGGAAGCGGCAGGTATCACCGACGTGCTTTCTAAGAGCCAGGGTTCTGCTAATCCGCACAATGTGGTGAAGGCAACTTTCGTTGCATTGAGCCAGCTTCGTGAGCCGATAGCTGTTGCCAAGCAACGCAATATCAGCCTTAAGAAGGTGTTTAACGGGTAAACAAGTTCAGGTTAGGAAATTTACGCTTACAGTTTAGCAACAACGTGCAAACGATTATTCGCTTGCACGTTTTTTACTTAGTGTTTGATGATTTTTCCTGTGACCATATGGTCTTTTAATTTGACCCTATAGAAGTAAATTCCGTTTGGCTGCTGGCTAATATCTATCATTATCGAGTAATTGGTAGGCTCTCTTTTGAAAATTATTTTTCCTTCTATACTGATAATCTCTACTGAAAGCATTTCCTTTTTTGCAACCAAATTTATTGACCCGTGAGCAGGGTTCGGATATACTGTAATGTCTGCTTTTTCTTCGATGTCTTGAATACTGTTACTACCGTTATTATAACAAAGCAAACTATCGGTTCCGCCATAACTAACAGCGAAGACAATATTATCGCTGCTATCAAGGCTGCCAATATTGAAGCTGAAAGTATCTACATTTATAGGTACATTCATAACGGCAGGAGAAACACTGTTACTGAAACAGGTATTACCAAGTGAGTCTGTTTTTACGAAATAAAAAGCTGAGTTAATAAAAAGACTATCAGTTGTTGTTCCAATCATAACATACCCAGTGTCCTGAAGTTGTTTTATGTAACTGATGTAATCTCGTCCACTTCTCCCAATTCTCTTTGACCATTCTATATTTCCTGATTCATCCGCTTTAATGATCATAGCATCTGTATTAAATGGAGCTATTTCGGTCTCGGCAGAAATTATATAACCGCGATCGCTGGTTTGGATCACCTCATGGAATGCATCAGTTGTATTGTTGCTATAGCGTTTTGCCCAAATCGGATTGAACAAACTGTCAGTTTTTAAAATAAAAGGTCCAGACGTTTGTCCAGTAACCTGATTGCCTCCAAAGATATGCCCACCATCATTTGCAGGATAATATTTGCTAAAGCTCATGTTCGTACCATACGTTTTTATCCAAATTGGATTACCGGTACTATCTAAGTTCATTAATAACGAACTGGCTATACTAGGATTTTTATATAGACTAACGCCACCGATAATAAAATTTTTATCTTTTCCTTCAAATATAAAAGCGCCCCAATCTCCAAGCGTATTATACGTTTTACTCCATTGAATACTACCAGTGCTATCAACTTTCAAAAGGTAAATTGCATTATTAATAATAGTGTTTACACCTACTGCGTCTCCTAACACTATGTATCCTTTGTCCGAAGTTTGTTTTATGTATCGGGCACTTGTAAAACCTGTTACTCCACCGTAGCTCTTACTCCACAGTATTTTTCCTGTATCATCCATTTTGGTTAAATACGTTTTTGAACCACGAAGCCCTCCAAAAACATACTTGTTATCACTCGTTTGAATAATACAATTTGCCCATCCTCCTAAGGAAGTCTCATAGACTTTTGCCCATTCCTTATTCCCCGTACTGTCCGTTTTTATTAAGTAAATATTTTCTGTAATACCCACTCCAATTCCTCCTATTAAAATATATCCTTTATCAAACGTAGACTGAGCTTTAAGTAGCGATGGGTTGTCAGGGTGTTTATAAACTTTTTGAAAAGTTGTCTGCGAAATTCCTTCAATTGATAACCATAGGAACAAAAAGGAAAAAAAGGTTTTCATTGTACAAGATTTTGAGGATGAAAAAATTATGTTGCTTTCTACTCATCAAGATCAGGGTCGTCAGCATCCTTCCTAAAGAGAATGTTTGGAGAATTAAGAGAGAAGCTCATGTGCGTGTGATTTATAGAAGTAAAATATATGAAATTCCGAATAAAAAATCTTTTTTGAAAAACATTATTTGACTTACTTTCGCAGCCCAAATTATTTTCCAATGTCAAAAATTAAAGTTACACAGGTGAAAAGCGGCATCGACCGTCCGGAGCGGCAAAAGCGTACGCTGAAAGCGCTTGGTTTGCGCAAGCTGAACGCTTCTGTAGAAGTAGAAGCTACTCCGCAAATACTGGGTATGGTGAATGCGGTGCATCACCTCGTGAAAGTAGAGCAGGTTAATGCTTAATGTCTGAACGCTGAGTGAGTCGTCAAGGCAACTCTCAGAATTATTTATCAATTTGCGAGCGGTTAAAAATTATAGTTCCGCGCAAGTCTAAAAACTTATACAATGCAACTGCATAATCTCAAGCCAGCACAAGGTGCTACTCAATCAAGAAAACGTGTAGGTCGTGGTGAAGGTGGTGGTGGTACCACTGCCGGTAAGGGTAACAAGGGTCAGCAATCACGCACCGGTTATCAATCTAAGAAAGGTCACGAAGGTGGTCAGATGCCCATTCAGCGTCGTATGCCCAAGCGTGGTTTCAAAAGTCTCAATCGCGTAGAGAACAAAGTATTTAATCTGGGTCAACTGGATTTCCTCATAGAAAAATATAGCATCACCGAGTTTACACCCGACAATTTGTACATCAATGGTCTCATTAACCGTACGGATGTTGTGAAGATTTTGGGCAATGGTGAATTGAAGACAAAGATGAACTTCAAGGTAAACGCTGTGAGCGCAAAGGCTAAAGAAGCCATTGAGGCTGCAGGCGGTACTGTAGAGCTGGTTTAACTGATTCCCGTATTAAAAGGCGCATTTGGATAAGTGTGTCTTTTATCGTTTATTCGCAATTCATTTTTTTGATTAACAACAGTTCACAGTGAAGAAACTTATCGAAACGCTGAAGAATATATGGAGTATCGAAGAGCTCCGCAAGCGTATCCTATTCACATTAACACTCATTTTGGTTTACCGGGTTGGCTGTTATATTACGTTGCCGGGTATCAACCCCAACCTGCTTACACTCGATAACAACCAAAACGGCCTTCTGGGCATTTTGAATGCCTTTGCCGGTGGTGCATTTAACCGAGCTTCGATCTTTGCACTGGGTGTAATGCCTTATATCTCGGCGTCTATCTTCATGCAGCTTGCAGGTATTGTGGTTCCACAGATCGCTAAGTTGCAAAAGGAAGAAAGCGGTCGTCGTAAAATTAATCAATACACGCGCTACATTACCGTTTTGGTAACCGCCTTCCAGGCAAGTGCCTATGTGGCCTATCTGCGTACGCAGACCGGCCGGGCTGTTGTTCCTGAATATCTTGATGCACCTTTCCTTTTCTGGCTTTCAACAGTAGTGGTGCTTACCGCCGGTACTTTGTTCGTAATGTGGATGGGTGAGAAAATTACTGATAAAGGAATTGGTAACGGTACTTCGTTGATCATCATGGTAGGTATCCTGGCTCGTCTCCCTCAGTCACTCATACAAGAGTTTGCTGCCAAAAATATCGGTGGCGGCGGCGGCTTGCTGATCTTCCTGATAGAACTTGCCGTATTTATTGCAGTGATCGTTGGTCTGATCCTGCTCACACAAGGGGTTCGTAAAATACCGTTGAACTATGCACGTCGGATCATCGGCTCAAGTAATGCCGCCCGCGAGGTTTCCGGTTCCAGAGATTTTATCCCGCTAAAGGTGAACTCTGCAGGGGTAATGCCGATCATTTTTGCTCAGGCCATCATGTTTATACCTGCCACCATCGCAGGTTTTGCAACCGACAATGAAAATGCAGCGAGTTTCATCCGCGCACTTTCTGACCACACTACTTTTTGGTACAATGTCATTTATGCCATTCTTGTTATTGCTTTCACGTATTTCTATACGGCATTGATCTTTAATCCTACAGAGATGGCGGATAATCTGAAACGCAACAACAGTTTTATTCCGGGTGTGAAGCCGGGCGAACCTACTGCAAATTATATCGCCACTATCATGGACCGTATCACGTTGCCCGGTGCCGTTTTTCTTGCTGTAGCGGGTATTCTTCCCGGAGTGGCTGCTTTGCTTGGCGTTACCAGCGGATTTTCAACCTTCTTCGGTGGAACATCAATGCTGATTGGCGTGGGCGTAATTTTAGACACACTGCAACAAATTGAAAGCCATTTGCTGATGCGTCAGTATGATGGGCTGATGAAGACCGGCCGCATTTCCGGACGACAGCCCGCAGCACCGGTTCAATAACTATATTTTTTTCTGAACAGGAAAAGTAGAAGGCTGGAAAGGCTTTCTACTTTTTCGTTTCAACCATTCTGGAATGATTCATATACGAAGCAAAGCTGAGATAGAAATAATCAGGAGAAATGCCCTTATGGTAACTGCAACACTTACTGAAGTGGCGAAGATGCTGCGACCAGGGGTCACCACGCTTGCCCTCGATCAGATGGCTGAGCAATTCATCAAAGATCATGGGGGTGTGCCGTCCTTCAAGGGTTATGGCCCCTCCAGCAACCCTTATCCGTATTCGTTGTGTATTTCGGTGAACGAAGTGGTGGTGCACGGCTTTCCGGGGAGTTATGAAGTAAAGGAGGGCGACATTATTAGTGTGGATTGTGGATTTTATAAGGATGGTTATCACGGCGATCATGCTTACACCTTTGCCATAGGCGAAGTGTCTCCGGAATTGTCACAGTTAATGCGGGTTACTAAAGAGTCTTTAGCACGTGCTGTCTCTGCCGCCCGGGAGAACAATCGTGTGGGGGATATTTCCTTTACTGTTGAAGACTACACCCACCGGCAGCATGGATATGGCGTGGTAAGAGAGCTTGTAGGGCATGGTGTTGGCAAGCGACTCCATGAAGATCCGCAGGTGCCCAACTATGGTCGCCGGGGCGACGGTAAAAGGCTGAAGGAGGGGATGGTATTGGCAATAGAACCCATGATCAATTTGGGTACGCATAAGGTTCATACACTCGATGATGGCTGGACGGTAGTCACTGCCGACGGACTCCCTTCGGTGCACTATGAGCACACCACTTTAGTACGCAAAGGGGCAGGGGAGAACCTTTCGCAGTTTGGCCCGATCGAAGAGGCGGAAAGACAAAATCCTAACCTCAGCAAAGCACATCTCTGATCGCAGCAGCCACTATTCGGCCTTTATGCGGTATAGGATTTTTTTGTCGCTGAACCGAAGAATGACGATTTCCTCCGGGGTGTAACTGGCCAGCAAATCCCCGTTTTCTTTAGCGTAGAAGGCAGCGCTGTAGCCTTGTTCTTTGGGTATCAGGGCGTCCATGCCGCTATGGTAGGAATGACGAAACAGATCTTTGCAAATCTGAATAGCCTGTTCGTAAAACCCGCGATCTTTAAGTTTGTGCCGTTTAACAATGTTGACCCATTTTGTGTATTCCTCGGGGTTAAACCGGAAAAGACATACGGAGAATTCGTCCGAAATATTGCCATCTTTTAGGCTCATTGTTCCATCTCCCGAAATATAAAGCCCTGTGACCCCCTGTTCCGTTTCCAGTTCCATAATCCTGCACGCTCTGCAGTTGATGCTCAGATGCTCTGTCGTTATGTCCAGCCGCTCTGCGGTAAAGCACGCCGGTGTCTTCCAGTTTACAGGTTGCACCTTATATTGAGCGGAGATATTATGCCATCCGGCAATGGTAAACAAGAGACAGAGTAAGGCTTTCATAATGGAAGTTTCTGCCAAATTAAAAAAAATGCTACTTCCCGCTAATGAATTCCTCGTTGATTAAGCGCACGCTGATAGAGGGCCGCGTTCTTTTGATGCTCAGTGTAAGTGGACGCAAAGCGATGGGTTCCGGAAAAGTCTTCGCGGGCGCAGAAGTAGAGATAGTCGGTGCGAGGGGCATTGAGTACTGCGTCCACTGATTTTTTTGATGGCGTGCATATAGGGCCCGGGGGCAGGCCGGTGGAGAAATAAGTATTATACGGCGATGGAATGGAGGTAATTGCAGAAGTGATACGCTTCAATGCGAAGTTGTTGGCGGCAAACCTGGCGGTGGGGTCGGCCTGTAATTTCATTCCAAGTTTCAACCTGTTGAGATACACACTTGCGATCTTCGGTTTTTCGGGGTTGTTATTCGTTTCTTCTTCTACAATGGAGGCCAGCGCTACAACTTCTGTAATCTTCAGCCCAAGGGCTTTTGCTTTAGACTTTCGTTCTTCGGTCCAGAATTGCTTATAATAGCCGGCAAACTTTGTGAAAGCTTTACCGGCGCTCGTATTCCACCAGAATTCGTATGTGTCGGGCACCACGGCACAAAGTGCTGTATTGCTATCGAGACCAAATTGCGACAGATATACATTGTCGTTCAACATCTGCGCCATCACAACAGAATCTGCTTCCAGATTTTGACAAACAAAGCGAATAAAGTCCGTCTTCGTCCGGAGTTTATTGATCACAAGTTTCACCGGGGTTTGCCGTCCTGAGCGCAGCATTCGGATGATATTGTAATTGCTCATCCCTTTGCCGATCCGATATTTTCCGGCATGTACATGCGCAGGGTAGTTGGCCCGCCGGGCAAGAAAATCGAACGATCTGATGTCGCGGACAAAGCCTTCCTTTTCCAGTGCGGTCAACACCTGACTGTAGGTAGCGCCGGAGGGTATATAAAAGAATGCACCCTTTCTGAAGCCGTCGGTATTGGGTCCGAATACTTTAAAGAATAGAAACGCAACCCCAAACAGAAAAACGGCAGCCCCTGCAAGTGCGGCTTTTTTCCAGCCAGACTTATTGTTGGTTTTCCCTTTCCTTTTTTTCGGCCTGCTGCTCATAGTTCACGCGAAAATGAAAATACCTGCTCAGTATAACAGGTATATAAAAAGATATTGGTAGCGATCTTATTTTTTTGCAGGAGCACTTTTACGCACAGGTTGTTTTCCCTGTTGCAGATCCTTGGGGGTGGAATAGAACAGCACTGCGATAATGCACAAGGCTGCAATGATACCCATAGAGGTCCAGGTGCCTTTCTCCATTACATCGGTGCTTTGTTTAACACCCATCACCTGCGAGCCGATACTGCCGAACGCACCGGTAAGCCCTCCGCCTTTAGGATTCTGCACCAGAACGAAAAAAGCCAACACTGCACAAACCAGAATGATAACTATAGTGACAATCACAATCATGATTCTTTTTCTTTTTGTAGGTCCTCTATTTTGCGTGCAAAGTAACTCTTTTTCTGAGGATTGCGCAAACTTAATTTACGATACATTTCTATGGCTTTGTCGAGCTTTCCCTGCTTAACCATGATCTCAGCAAGGGGTTCACTGGCAAGGTCTTCTTCCTTGGTTATAGAGTTTACCGCCATCTCAAAAACAGTTTCGGGTATTTCTTCATTTTCCTCTTCCAGTGCGGCAGCCAGCTTTTCTTTTTGCCACATTGTTTTCAGCGCTTTCTGATCCTGCTGCTCTTCTTTTTCCCGCTCTCCTTTGAGTTTAAAATGCATGAGCCATTCCGAAAAACTCATCACTACCATTAGCGATTGGTCGGGCTTTTTACTCTGATGATCGCCGGATAATTTGTCAGACACATGTAGTCCCTGATGTAAAAAATAGTCTTCTGTATAAATTGGTTGTATCAAAGAATCTTCTTTTCGGTTTTGGAAAAACAAGGGAATTTCTTCCTTCTTCTTTTCAGGCTTGGGTTCTTGGGCCGATGTGCCCGTTGTTGCCCCGGCTTTTGTTTGTGGCTTAGGCTCTTGAAGCTCTACGGGCGCTTCGGTAACGGGTTCTGGCGTCACCCTGGTGTCGGGTTGCACGTCTTTATTTGCAGCTTCGGTTGTTATTGGGATGGCTTCGGCCAAAGGAGATGTGATTTCAGTATCGCCGGCATTTTGCTCCGGGTCGGTATCCAATATACCTGATAGAATTTCAGACTCTTCCACGGTAGTCTTTTCGTCAACTTCCTGCACCTCAACTGGTAGAGGCAGATCGTCAAAATCGTAAAGATCGGGTTCGTCAGAAAACTCTTCGTAAAGTTCGTCGGTGTAACCCGGCAGGCCGGTCACTTCGTCGGTGGAAGAAATACGTCCGGACGACGGTGTATTGAGCGTAGCGCGTTTGTTGGTGGCAGCATCAAGATAATCATGAAACAAGACCCAGTTGCCCATATAAAGCTGCATCATATTGAGCATAGCCGGAGCAAAAGCCTGTTTTTTCTGATGTTCGGAAGCCTCTACATACCTTGTAGGGACAAAGTATGGGTAGGTCTTAATCAGCATCGCAGCTTCTTTTCTGTCTGTGTCAGAAAGCTTGCCGGGTTGCATCAGCCAGTCTGTAATAGTGTTTGATTTCATCGTTTAGCCGCTACAATTACCAATTTACAAAAGCTTTATTAAAAATATCATCCGCAAGTTGGTTGCCGATGTCTTCTATCAGTTTGGCCTCTGCCGCCTGTATGGTTTGCGTGGCCGGAAAATCTGAAAAACGGGTAAATGACTGGTTGAAGCTTGCATTATCGTCGAGGCGGTTCTTAAAATCAATTTGCACCGTAATGGTCAGACGGTTTTGCGAAGCCTGCTGTGTGTTGGAAACACCCGACACGGTTACCTGATAAAGCGTGATGGTGCCGCTGATATCATAATCGGCATTGTCGCTGTTTTGCGGTGCCAGACCTGTCTGGGAGAGAATACGATTGCGAATCTTGTTGGTAAGTGTGGCGTTGAGGGTAGGTACTACATTTTGTGCGCGGTTTTCCAACACATGTATGTTGATGGTTTTGCCGGCAATAGAAGCACCGGTAAAACTGTACACCCCGCAGGACTGCAGCAAAATAGTGAACAAAAGCGCAGCGATGGAAAACAGATAACGCATAGGCCTCGCAAAGGTAATCGTTGCTGTCGGTGTTAGGCGGCATCAGGAAGGAAAAATTGTTGCTGGTAAATATTTGGGCGGGGTTTTTTGTACTAATAGTTTTTTATTTGCATTCTCTACTGCTTTAATCAGATGTACCGATGATCTCCATAAGTGCCTGTATCATTACTTACAACGAAGAACGAAACATCGGGCGCTGTTTGCTGGCCTTGCAGGGCATCGTGGACGAAGTGATTATCGTGGATAGTTTTTCAACCGATCGTACGCGAGAGATCGCAGAAGAGATGGGAGCGAAAGTCGTGACGCGTGCATTCACAGGCTATGGCGAGCAAAAGTACTTTGCTCAGGAACAGGCGAGTCATCACTGGGTGTTATCCGTAGATGCAGACGAGGTTGTATCTGCCGATCTCGCTCAAAGCCTGCTGGCCATTAAAGTGCAGCCTCAGCACGATGCCTATACTGTAGATATCCTGCCTAATTATTGCGGCGCATGGATACGACACTGTGGCTGGTATCCACAACCGAAATTGCGACTGTGGAACCGAAAAAAGGCGGGCATGGCCAACAGCAGCGTTCATGAAGGGGTTCAGTTTTTTGAGAAAGGCGCTAGCTTAGGCCGCCTCAAAGGTGATTTGCTGCATTATAGCTATGCAACTATTTCTGACCACATTCGGAAAATAGAACATTATACCGAGATGGGTGCAAAAGCTGATGCCGAGAAAGGTAAGGACTGCAGCTTGCTCAAACTTATTTTCGCCCCGAAGTTTCAGTTTTTCAGAGATTACTTCTTAAGGCTCGGCTTTCTCGACGGATACTATGGCTACATCGTCTGCAAGAATTCTGCCTTTGCCTCTTTTGTGAAATATTCAAAAACACGTCAATATATTCGCCGCGGCACCAACTGAGGCAATGGGTTTTGGGACTTCCTGCCGGATAAGAATCCTCAATATCCCGTTCATCATCAATTTTTTGGAAAAGTGGCCAAATCTGGGGATTTTTAGCAGCCTTTTTTTTGAAGAGGTCTAACCATTTATTCGTTTGTAATGAAATTTAAGTTTTTTACTGCGGCACTCGCTCTGGCTGGGTTGCCCTGTTTTGCACAAGAACAACACAAAGACAATTATGAAAAGTCGGTTTTCGCACAATACCGGTTGCTCAGCCCGTCTTTGAGAAGCAATACGCCAGGTACCCTGCAAAAGGTGCAGCAACATTTTCCGGGTATGATGGTGAGCCTCGATAAGCTTACGCAGAATTTTCATGATATTTTTGGTGGGTCCAGACCTGTAGCCGGGAGTACGCTATCCGCAAAAGTGCACAGCCTCTTTGCTCAGGATCTTACCGCTTTTGGTCTGAATGAATCTGAGTGGATTCAGACCGCAGAGGTACATGCGCCCAAGGCTGCTTTTGTGTCCTACAAGCAACAGATTAGCGGTCACGAAGTGGTTTTTTCGAGCCTCAAATTTAGATTTACTCACGGGGGGGATCTCCAGCGGATAACGCTGCGTAGCTATGGCGCCCCGTCGCTCTTGGCGGCAGCACCTGCCATCAGTGCTTCCGCAGCAAAAACAGCAGCAGAGCAAGATTTGCAAGGCGTACAGATTTCCGAAAGTACTATAGGCAACGACTGGTACTGGTTTCCGGTTCCCACCACTACAGGGTATAACCTTCGGCCTGCTTATGTCTTCAACATCAAAGGTGCAGGTGAAAACCTCCCCGTAGATTTGACAGGATATGTGGATGGCATTACCGGCGAAGTATTGTACCGCACCAACAAGGTGAAAGAAACGATAGTGCATACTGTGAAGGGCGTGGTGTACAAACAAAATCCTTTGACCCCTGTGAGCACCGAGCCACTCTCCGATCTGAAGCTGATCATCAATGGTGTGAGTTACTACACGGATACTGCGGGAATGGTCAATATTCCAGGCCTTTCTGTTCCCGTGGCCGACACGGGTCGCCTGGAAGGTCGCTGGTCCACCGTTCGGACAGGTAATGTGGTGATCTCAAAAGCCACTCCGAACCTGATCACAACCAGTGGAGCTACTTATATTTTTGATACAACACTGCCGGTAAGAGACCGTCACGTAAATGCCTATTATCATGTTACCCGTGTACATGATTTTATGAAGAACTTCTATCCATCGTTTACGAACATGGATTTTTCTTTGCCTACCAACGTTGACCTTACAACAGGAACCTGCAACGCCTTTTACAATGGTACGTCTATCAACTTCTATGCAGCGGGCGGCGGATGTAACTCCTTTGCCTATTGTGGAGATATCATTTATCACGAATACGGACACGGAATATCAGACAAGTTCTATGGTTACTTGGGGCAGGGCACACTCAACAATGGTGCTTTGAATGAAGCCAACTCCGATATCTGGGGTATCAGCATTACTAAAGATCCGGTATTGGGCAAAGGCGCTTCCGGCGGCGGCGGTATTATTCGCCGTTACGATCTCGCACCTAAGGTCTATCCTGCAGACATCATTGGAGAAGTGCATGCTGACGGGGAAATTGTAGCCGGTGCCTGGTGGGATGTTGCGGTCAATATCAACAGTGTGGACACCATGACTCAGCTTTTTACTGATGTTTATTATGACACGCCCGATGGACCTGGCGGTACAGAGGGTGCAGTATATCATGATGTGCTGATCTCGGCACTGATCAACGATGATAATGACGCCAGCCTTTCTAACGGTACACCGCACTTCACTCAGATCGTTAATGCCTTTGCCCGCCATGGTATCTTCCTGCTGGGAGATGCAGCAATTGCCCATACCGAACTCGCGCATCAGCCTAAAAACACTACGATTACCGTAAGTGCCGACCTCACACTTTCCACACCGGCATTTTTTCAGGATATGCTCCTCTACTACCGCGCACGCGGCGGACAATGGGATTCTACGGTGATGACCCAGACTACCGGCAATACTTATACAGCGCAGATACCTGCACAGGCTCCCGGCACGCTTATGGACTATTACTTTGGTGTATTCGATAATCAATCTACTCTGAGCGCAGTGGCCCCCGATGGATATTTCCCTTCCATTGCTCAAGGTCAGATCACTATTCCGTTTCAGTTTGGTATTGGTATCGATGCGCGCAGCACCGTTGACTTTGAAACACCGCTTCCTTCAGGCTGGACGGTAGGAAACGGGCCCGGCGATGGTGCCACGAGCGGCATTTGGGTACAGGCTAAGCCTATTGGTTCATTTGTGAGCGGTATTGTCAGCAATACTCCGGTTCAACCCAATGCCGACCATACCACCGGCGCTCTCGGAAAATGCCTGGTGACAGGAAACGCATCTTCTACTACTGCACAGCCTGGCGTAGCCGATGTAGATGGAGGAGCCACTACGGTAATCACCCAGCATTTTGACGTTTCCGGTTTTGATAAGCCAATTATTGAGTACTGGAGATGGTACAGCAACAATGCCGGCAGCAACCCAGGCACCGACTACTGGACCGTATTTGTTCGCGACTCTGCAGTATCGGGCTGGTCAAAGCGTGTGGACTATACAAAAAAGACAGATGCACACTGGCGTCGCCGCATTTTTGCTTTGAATGAATATATGTCGCCGGCGCAAAAAGTGCAATTGAAATTTATAGCAAATGATGCCCTGCCCAATAGTATTGTTGAAGCTGCGGTGGATGATATTGTTATCTACGATTCGGTAAAAGTGACATCCGTACAGGATCGAAAAGCGCTGAAAGCCGAGATTTTCCCTAACCCGGCAGGAAATGCCGTACAGGTGAAGTTTTCAAGGCCGATCAGTGGTTATCTTTCTCTGCACGACCTTTCCGGAAAACAGGTACTCAGTATGGAGCTGAAAGAGAAGACCTTGGTTACAGTAGATCTTCAGACCGTGCCTTCAGGCGCTTATTTCCTAACCGTGAGTACAGATGGTTTTATTCAGTCGAAAAAGCTTGTCGTAAGTCACTAACCATAGTAATGCACCGAAATAGCCGCTTCACAAACAATATTGAAGCGGCTTTTTCGTTGACAGAAACTGACGGCCACAAATTCATTTCGGTACGCTTTTTGTTTCCCTTAACACAATCCCGAAATTTTATGAAGCACAGATCTTCCAGGTATAGACTTCTCCCCTTGGCATTCAGTCTTGGACTTTTCGTCAGTTTTTCCGCTGTCGCAAACGCGCAGGATATTAGCGACGCCTATCGTTATTCATTTATTGCACCGCAGGGTACCGCCAGGTCGCTGGGCTTTGGAAGCGCGCTCGGTTCGGTGGGTGGCGACTTCAGTAGTCTTAGTGTCAACCCCGCAGGCATTGGCATATACCGGAAAGGGGAAGTGATGTTTTCTCCAAGTCTTCGCTTTGGCCGTGTGGACGGAAGATATCTTGGAACCACCTCCGACGACGCTAAATCTGCGTTTAACTTTTCTAACCTCGGTATTGTTTTTACCCGGGCCCAACGGGGTAAACGTTACGAGCGTTCAAGCTGGAAAGCTGTTTCTTTTGGTATCGGTATTAACCGCATGGCCGACTTCAACCGGCGATACAGCTACAGGGGGTATATGAAAACAGATGGTGGTCCAAATAATAGCTATAGCGAGCTTTTTGTCAATGATGCCAGCCAATATCCCGGCGATGTCAATACTAACGGCACTTTAGCCTACCTTGGGTACCAGTCTTATCTTGTCAACTCCGACAGTCTGGGTTTCTACTCTCTGGCAAGTTCGCGGATCGGCCTTAATCAGCTCCGTTCCGTAAAAGAAGGCGGTGGCATGAGTGAAATGGTAATTTCTTTGGGCGGAAACTATGAGGAAAAATTAATGATTGGCGCTACACTTGGGCTACCCATCATTCGTTACACCCGCGACGCATTCTTTCAGGAAGATGATGCCGGCGGCAACAATATGGATTACTTCGGCTCTTTCCGCTACACAGAATCGCTCAAAACCACTGGCATGGGTGTAAATCTGAAGTTGGGATTGATCTTTAAGCCGGCCGACGCCTTTCGTCTGGGTGTGGCGGTGCATACGCCTACATGGTTCAGTATGAGTGACGACTTTAATGAGTCGCTCACGGCCAACACAGAAAACTATTACGGTACGGTATCGGTTCAGAATAACCCTAACCGATTCGACTATTCCCTTACCACTCCCTGGCGCGGCATCCTGAGTGCGACCGTTATGATGGGCAAGTATGGCTTCATCACTGCCGACTATGAGTATGTGGATTATAACACTGTTCGCTTCCGGTTTGCCAACGATTACAAAACCGAAGAAAATCTGCGGAATGATATCCTACGCAGCACTTTTAAGGCAGCGTCTAATGTGCGCGTAGGGATAGAGGGGCGTCTGGACCAGTTCTTTATGCGTGGTGGATTCGGGTACTATGGAAGTCCGTATAAAAGCAGCACAAGCGATGCTAACCGGCTCGATATTTCCGCCGGTCTCGGTTTTCGCACCGAACATGTATTTGCAGACATAGCCTATGTACATTCTACCCTGCAGCAAATGGAAACTCCTTACACTTTGCCTTACGTGCAGTCGCCCACAGCAACGCTGGATAATAAACTCAATAACATTGTGCTGACCCTTGGTCTGAAGATGCGTTAAGCAGCGATGATGATTTAAATACAAGAGCCCGGAGGTTGCCGGGCTCTTCTCCTATTGCTGTTATGAATAAACAACTATTTTACCGCATACACACGGTAAGGAATATCAAACCATGAAGTGAAGCTATACAGCTTGTCATCAAACATAACGGAGCTTACATAGCTTTGACATTGAGCACTGGGCTGCTTTTCTTGTGTGAAACGAGGTGTTGCATCTGTTATTCTGATGGATCGTCTTACTGCCGGTACAGTAATGATCCAGTCATGTAGGTAAAATTTCGCGTTAAACTCGGGATAGTTATCCGGCTCCAGGCGAAAAGAATCTTCGCCCACGGCTATGCGCTGAATGTGTGCGCGGGTTATCCTCATGGTATCGATCAGCTTACTGAAGTTGGAGTTCTTTTCATAACGATGAAACACCAGTGTATCCGACTCATTTTCTGAAAAACCTACGTAGATAACATGTGGTGCCAGGAAAGGGCAATCTTCATTCTTGTCTTTTGTGCAGCTTGAAAATGAAAAAACGATTGCTGCAGCCAAAGCCAGAAATGAACCGATACGAACCATGTGTGTGCTATTTTAAGTGACTAAAATAGGTATTAAACGGAAAACTTGCACTATACAGCAACGACAATAAATATTTTTTGCTCTCCCTCCCTTCAAATGCTCGCAGACACCGTTGGATGAGTTTTGCGATGCACATGTTAATCGTCGGTTAATGGCAGACCAAGCTTTGCTGTCTTTAAAGAATTGGCCCATATTTGATCGGGTTGCTGGAAGAAGCAGCATAGCCCATACCCCCAGTCCCTTTTTCCTTAGTACATAGAACGGCCTTCGCTTGCGGAGCCGTTCCCTTTTTACGGAGAGTGTGCCTATATTTGAAAGTGGCCAGCCTCAGCTTCTGAGCACTACGGCCTTCTTGTTAAAACCAGGGGCGGCAGGAAAATAGGGTGGAATGTACCCAACGATAGCCGTGCGGCAACAGTCTTTAACAGAGAACTTTTTAAATACCCATTATTCTTGCCGATAGCTTTGGCATATAGCGTACAAGGACAAACAAGCGAGTTACAGGAGCTCATACAGGGGTGCATGCGCAATGAAAGAGTGGCGCAAGAGAAAGTTTATAAACTTTTTTACCCCAGAATGATGGCGCTTGTACGGAGATATATTGATCAGGATGTTCAGGCCGAAGAGGTGTTGAACAACGGATTCCTGAGAGCCTTTCAGAAAGTCGAACAGTACACCTTCCAGGGTTCTTTTGAGGGCTGGCTCCGAAAAATAGTGTTTCACTCGGTATCGGACTATGTGAAGCAGAATATAAAGTACAATGAGAAGATCGTACTGGCCGAAAAAGATCAGCTTATTCATAAAGATCACGCGGATCGGCTGTATTACAATCAGCTATTGGAATTGGTTCAAACCCTGCCCGGCGCAACCAGGGCGGTTTTTAATATGTATGTGATGGAAGGGTTTTCGCATAAAGAAATTGGCAGGATATTGGGCATAAGTGAAGGAACTTCAAAATGGCACCTGTCCGAAGGAAGACGAATACTCAAAGACAAAATTGAGCGATTGAATTTGCATTTAAAAAAGTAAAATTTTATCCACATGGATAAAAACATGATCAATATCGATGAACTCGTAAAAAGCCGGCTTTCAGGTGGCGAGGAGTCTCAGGCTCCCGGCTCATGGCTCCGTATGCGCGAGTTGCTCGATCAGGAGATGCCTGAAAAGAAAAGGAGGGTGGCCGGATATTATAGCTGGCGCAGAACGCTTGGTGTGATGACGGGTCTGGTGTTGTTCTCTGCTCTCGCGGTAGGAGGCTACAATGCCTACAGGGCTACTCATTCGCCCGCGGCCGAAACGGCGGCTAACCCTGCAGCCTTAAGCCATGCTTACCGTTCCGGAAAATCAACTGTGAACCGTTCATTAGAACGGACACAAATGCCAGATGCTGCAGGTGTACAAAACCTGGCTGATCACAGCAATGCAGGCAACAATCCTTCCTCCCGCAACAACAACCAAGCATCGACAGCAGCTACCTCTGCAACGGTGGCCAACAGCGATTATCCTGCTCAGGAAACGCATACGGCCAGTGCAGCTCCTCATGGCAATAACGAAAACGGCGATCTGACGGATACCCGCAAGCTTTCGTCCGGAACATTGTCCTCGTCGGCACCGGCTACAAACCTATATCAGTCGTCTCATGTCCGCAGCGGTAAGAAGATTAAGTCTATCATCGTTGCTACAGAAAATGAAGGCATAAAGAAGAAAGACATAGCGGTAGATAGCAAAAGATTGCAGTCTGAGACCACACAGGGAAATAACGCTCCAAGTTCAGAAAGCACGCAACATGGTAAGTTCACCGCTCTGAGCGTAAAAGATGCTTCCTTAGCAGCCGGAGCAGATACAAAAGAAACGAAGCCCACCACAAGGGAAACTATTTCTAATAAACCAGCGTTGTCTTCAGCGGCCGGAGCAACCAACAATTCCGGCAAGCTGAAAGACAATTGGCCAGCCCCCATACAACCTGATCGGGTAAGGGACACGCTTAAGAAGCTGACGATCGTGCAACACGTATTGGTTGATCCACTTACGTTGCATGCCCGGCTTGTGTCTGATACAATCTCGATCGATCACTTAATTGTAGAAAAGCCTATAACCCTTGCGCAGGGTGGAGTGCTCCTGAGCGATGCTGCAGAAAACCCACCTGTTGCAGCACCCGCCGCAGCCCTGACCTCGGATGCATCAGCAGCCGGATCATTGCAGCCTTTGTCGAATTTTAAAATAAAGTCGCGCAAAACCGATAACTGGAATGCACATAGTTTTGACGAGGTGGTTAAGGATGTAAAATTCCGTTTGGCACAGGTACGTTTCTACCCGGGCATTTCCATAGGGGCTAACTCCAATATTTTTGGTCAGAACAATCTTTCTGGTTTTCAGTTAGGCCTGTTTGGTCTGTTTACCTTTGGTGAAACTTGGAGTGCGATGGGTGAGCTGAAATACATCCATCGTTTCAATGGTGGCGCCCTCGTCAATGACGATTATACGGACATTTCTACCAAGCCGGGAATGCAGGCCAATGTGCGTCATTTCTTCCAGTTCACCTCATTGCAAAGCATCGAGATGCCGCTTGCTCTAAGGTATGCTGCCGGCAGGCTTAATCTGTTCGGTGGAGCAAACGTTGCTTACCATTTTGCTATCAATGCAGACGAGCAAACCGAGCACCCCAACGAGGCCGCGTATACCAAACAGGTAGGCACCGGACCGTATAAGACAAGCCCCGTAGTGCTGAGAGAAGATTTTAATGCTCGTTTTGCATTGGGAGGTCTTCTTGGGGCCAGTTACGAATTCTCCCCTTCGCTACAACTCGATCTGCGCGCTACAAAGAGTTTTTGGGACAATGGCTATGGTTTGGGTGCGGAAAAGGTGTCGCGCGAATTCTATGCGGCTCCTTCCATTCAGATGTCGATCTTCTATCGCTTCAGTCAGCGTAATCAAATACCGAGAGCCAGATAATAAAATCGTCTTATAAATAAGTGAGCGGCTGTTTCTGAGAGATACAGCCGCTTTTTTGTGTGCGTGTTTCTGGTATAGGTGTAGGGCGAGAGATGGGGTACTACAAAAATCGGCCCTCACTATTCATTGCCCATGGCCACTTTCTTCATTTCCAGGGCAGCAGTACTCCCCACATATCGCTCAATTCTTTTTTCTACCAGGTAAATTACCGGTGTTAACAGAATGGCCATAGTGCCCTTATACAGGTAGTTCATAATGCCAAATGCCAGAATCTGTTGCCAGGAAAAAACACCCCAAAAGGCAATAAACAACACGATATAACTATCTACCAACTGCGAGACCAGCGTGGAGCCCGTGGCCCTCAACCATACCTTTTTTTCTCCGGTCACTTTTTTAATCTGATGGAAAATGGTAACATCTACCAACTGGCTTACCAAAAAGGCACAAAGACTACCGACAATAATACGCATGCCTTGTCCAAAAATGCCCGAGAAGGCAGCCTGCATGTCAGGAATGCCATTGCTCTGATTGATCGATACCCAAAAGCTGGCCGGGGGCACGCCAATGGCAAGAAAGTACATGAAGAAAGCGTAGAGAATTAGGGCGACTGCTGTGAAGGATATGCGTTTTACGGCCCTGGGACCATAATATTCATTGACGATATCGGTCATCACAAACTCAAGTGGCCAAAGCAATACCCCGCACGTGAGGTTGAAGCCAAGACCACTTTGACCAAAGAGAGTGAAGTTGGCAGGAGCAATGCCGAAAAGTTTTTCGAGTGAGAAAATTTTAGTGCCGATGCTTTCAGCGATCAGGGCATTGGCCACAAAAAAAGCCGACATGCCCAGAAATAGCTTCGTAGGCTTATCGCTAAGGATTTTATGGATCATATAGTGGGGAAATTTTCCCCTAATATAGCACCACGCTCCAACAATCAATAGCGGCTACTTCCGCCCGGCCGCACACCCGGAACCGGCACCTTAGGGTCATTTTGCCGGGCCGGGTACAATTTCATATAGTTTGGATAATTTCGCTCCGGATAGAGATCGAGCGAGAGGCCATCAAGTATTTTAATTCTCGTTTTCCGAAAGTCTATTTTGCTCATAAAAGATGGAAGTTCGCGGGAACTTTGCCATCCCGAACTATCCACACTCCAAAAGACATACCCGCGGTTAGGATCATAAAAAGCATAGTAATCCGGAAAGTACACATACTTGCCTTTTGGGAGCGCATTGTTGTCTGTTTTTACAACGCGATTGCCTTTTGCGGAATTTTCCTGTTGTTTTTGCGCCAGCGCCGAAGTGGTAAGAAATACGCACACGAGAGAGGCTATTATATTGAGCTTCATAAGGTTCTGTTTTTATCTCAGAGAATAAAGATATACCAGCAACTACACTTGTGGAAAAAATCGACAGAAAAACAAATCAAACCTTATGATATTATAACGCCGTGATATATTTTTGCTTGAATTATAACACACCCACTTATGAAAAAGCTCTTAAGGTGGCTCTTCGTCACCGTAATCGTATGCGCATTTATTTTGCTTTCCGGCGTAGGATACCTCAAGTTTATGCTGCCCAATGTAGGCGATGCTCCTGAGATGAAAGTTTCCGGCACTCCTGAAACTATTGAGCGCGGCCGTTATCTTGCTAACTCGGTTACGGTATGTATGGATTGTCACTCTCGTCGCGACTGGTCGAAGTGGTCAGGTCCTGTTTTGCCGGGTACAGAGGGTGGAGGCGGAGAACCTTTCACAAGGGCGATGGGTTTCCCCGGAGATTTTTATTCTAAGAATATCACACCCTACGCCCTCAAAAGCTGGACAGACGGTGAAGTTTTCAGGGCGATCACCACGGGTGTAGATAAAGACAACAATCCCATTTTCCCTGTCATGCCGTTTCATTATTATGGAAGGATGGATGTGCGCGACGTTCAGGCAATCATTGCTTACCTCCGTACGTTGCCCGAAGTGGAAACAAAACCTGCTGCCCACGACGCCGACTTTCCGTTTAGCCTGATTATGCAAACCATTCCACACAAGGCTGCGCCGGTGCACATGCCCGATCCTTCAGACAGCGTGGCTTATGGGGGTTATCTGGTTAGCGCTGCAGGATGTGTTGAATGTCATTCCCGTTTCGATGAAAAGCAGCAAATGATAGCAGGCACTGAATTCGGAGGGGGAAGGCATTTTCCTTTGCCAGGGGTACACTTACTACGCCCAACATTACGCCCGATGCCACAGGCTTAGGTTATTGGAGTCAACAAAAGTTTATTTCGGTATTTAAGCAATACACAGACAGTTCGTATCGCTCCATATCCCTTGCTCCCACGGATTACAACACCCTTATGCCCTGGACAATGTATGCAAATATGACCGAAAGCGATCTGGCGTCAATTTATCAGTACTTGCGTACGGTGAAGCCGATAAAAAACCAGGTAGTGCGGTTTTCACCCAAAGCGGCAGTGGCAACAAGGTAGGTATTTTTATGAGGGCAAAAGGGAATAACTATTGCTGATCGTTGTTCGTCATTTCGACCGCAGGGAGAAATCTCCTGAAGTTTTGTGACAAGGCTGAAG
>OFTY01000309.1_pt1 | contig 42255 bp, 41 predicted proteins | sample 1775061 | NCBI WGS metagenome assembly OFTY01 (sample SAMN08195773, study PRJEB24354) | sludge metagenome | isolation source: sludge from phenol fed wastewater aerobic bioreactor B | place: India: Nagpur | collected 2016-09-16 | reverse complement strand
AGCCGCCGTTGGCCTGGAAGGCGGCGACCTGATCGGCAGAGGGCGTCATGGCGACGGCTCCTCGTCGTCGGCGCGGTTGCGGCGGACGTAATCGCCGGCCAGCGGGACGGGATCGCGCGGCTGGGCGCGCTGGGGCACGAGGTAGTCCTGCAGGCCGGCGCGAACGCGCTTCAGGTCGGCACGCAGTCGGGCGTAGTCGAAGTGATAGCGGGCGCGTTCCTGCGGAGCGGTATTGGCGGCGTGCTCGGCGAGGCGGTCGATCAGGTCGAGCTGGCGGGCGAGCACGGCGAGCTGCTCACGCTCCGAGGCGAGGCTGTCGGCAGCGACGGCAGGCTGCAGCGCCGAGAACAACACAGCCAACACCACGGCAAGCGCAGGCCATGCGGATGTGCGGCGGTTGGTCTGTCCCATCGTGCCATTCCCCGTTGAACCGGATGGCCAGATGCTGTGGCGCGCTCTCGCTTTGCGCCGCAGGGAATGGGAACTACGGCATGACCGGATTGACGAGGGGCGGTGCGTGAGTTGCAGGGGCGAGGAGGAAGCGCTGCTTCTACGGCGCCTGTGCGAACACCTGGAGCAGCCTACACCTTTGCACACGGAACAAGAGACTGCGCTTCAGGAGGCCATTTCTATGAAGCTAGGGGAGCTTGACTCGGTGTGCGCAATGCAGATAGGGTACCCATTGTTGCAATATTTTCTTGCGCACAGTAGCACTTGGTGCTATAAAGCGCTGCCGGTATGCACGAGAGGTAGATCCATACGCACGGTAGTGCGACCGCTCGGCACGCAACATGGGCCGCTGTGCGCTGCCGTTCGTGAAAAGGTGGCCAGGTTGTAGGAATGACACGGACTTGAAGTGGCTGACGGTGCAGCGGCCGATGGCGGCACGTGCACCTGAGAAGGTTGGGCTCGCTGGTTGATTGATGGAGGTGGACTGCGATGCGGAAGACAAAACCCCGCATTTTGGAAGCCGTGCATAAAGCGGGCAGGATGGATCAGGTCACGCTGCGCGAGTTCGACCAGCTTTGCGTCTCTCCCGTGGCACCGCTGAAGCCGGAAGAAATCAAGCAAATCCGCGAGGCATCGCATGTCAGCCAGGCTGTTTTCGCCCGTCTGCTGAACACTAGCCTTTCAACCGTACAAAAATGGGAGATTGGTCAGAAGCGGCCCGCGGGTACCGCGCTCAAGCTTCTGCATCTGGTGCAAAAACACGGATTGGGGGTCGTCGCGGCTGGATAGCGTCGCCTTGTTTAGTGGCGATGCGTCACAGCGTTCGCTGCAACAATGGCACGTTTCTATTTCGCGCTTCCACACAGAAAGAATCAGAACTCGGATTTACGACCGTATGCAGACTCTCACATTAACGGCCCCAACCGACGAAGTAGAAGCACGGCTAGTCAGTCCATTCCTTGGGCGCCCCCCGTCTAATGTCGCGTACGCAACTGCCTGGGGCAGGATGTTGCACGGCAAATCGGACGAAATACTGAGTGACGGATCGCTAGCAAGGTTCGAAGGAAAGGTAAATCTTATCTTCACGTCGCCGCCGTTCCCGCTTAACCGGAAGAAGCGTTACGGCAATGAGACTGGCGAGAGCTACATCCGCTGGCTCTGCACCTTCGGCCCGCTGTTCAAAAAGATGCTGACGCCAGATGGCTCCATTGTGATTGAGATGGGCAACTCATGGGAACCGGGCATGCCTGTCATGTCTACGCTGGCTCTACGCGCCCTGCTCGATTTCCAGACCGAGAACGATCTCTATCTTTGCCAGGAGTTCATCTGGCAGAACCCGGCGAAGCTGCCTTCGCCGGCACAGTGGGTAAATGTTGAACGAATCCGCGTAAAGGATAGTTTCACCAAACTATGGTGGATGTCGCCTAACAAGAAGCCAAAGGCCTGCAATCAGCGGGTCCTGCAAGATTACAGCCCGTCCATGAAGGAGCTGCTCAAGAGGGGAAGCTACAACTCGGGCAAGAGACCTTCGCAGCACAACATCGGCGAAACTTCGTTTCTGAAGAACAATGGTGGCGCCATTCCATCGAACGTCCTAACCTACGCCAACACACTAAACCTTGACCCTTATCAGACATACTGTCGCGACAATGGTCTTCAACTGCACCCTGCTCGCATGCCGATCGACCTGGCGAAGTTTTTCATCAGGTTTCTGACCGAACCCGGCGACATCGTGCTCGACCCGTTCGGGGGCAGCAATACGACAGGCGCCGCTGCCGAAGAGTTGGAACGCTTCTGGATCAGCATTGAGGCGTCAGAAGATTACATCAAAGGATCGCGCGGACGGTTCGACGGGAAGATCACATCGGACTCGTTCTCGGCGTAGTGAAGAGGCTTGGTGCAAGTTGGTGGTTACATTGTCTAGGGGGCAACGAATGACGCAGGTTTTCCAAGAAGCAGAATTGACCGTCGGTCCGAAGGCCATTGATGCCTACAGTCGCCTCAGCTACACAATGTGGTTTGCGCTTGCGGAGTTCGTCGATAACTCGACGCAATCCCGCCTGAACTATGGCAACCTCATCGACGACGTGCTGCGGGACGAGGGGCAACCCCTCACGGTCTCGATCGTTCACGACAGGCCGAACAAGACTCTGACGATCACCGACAACTCAATCGGGATGAGCCGGGACGATCTCGTCGCCGCATTACGTATTGCCCATCCAACGCCGGACAGTAAGGGGCGATCCAAATACGGCATGGGAATGAAAACGGCCGCATGCTGGATTGGTGCGCACTGGACTGTCACAACCTGCGAACTGGGTAGTGGCGAGGAGTGGACGGCAACAATTGACGTTGATGCCATTGCCAACCACGGTGCCAAGGTTCCTATGACTATGCGCGCTGTCAGCCGCGACGATCACTACACGCGCATCACCATCAGCAAGCTTCGTCGCGTCATCCAGACTCGTTCCGAACAAACGATTAAGGACTACCTCGGCTCCATGTACATGTTCGATCTGCGTCCAGGCGATAAGGGGCAGGTTGCCATGAAACTCACCTACAACGGCGAAGAGGTCCTGCCACCGGAAGAGAGCGAATGGGATACCGACCCATCCGGTACAGTCATGAAGCGCGATCTGCCCTCTTTCACGATTGACGGAAAGGTCATCAATGGCTGGATCGGAGTCCTACGTAAGGGTGGCCGCAAGTACGGCGGATTCTCGATGTTCCAGAACGGACGCCAGATTCAAGGTTATCCCAGCGCTTGGAAGCCGAGCGTGATCTTCGGCGGCGTGGATGACGAAGGCGCGAACAACCTCATTGCCCAGCGCCTGACAGGCGTACTGATGCTGGACGGTTTCGGGGTTTCGCACACGAAGGACAAGGTGCTCTTTGAAGGCGAGGAAGAAGAGGCGCTGGAGAAATTCCTGGTCAAAGAGACGAAGGACTACGTCGAATATGCGAAGAGCCGGCGCGGTACCGGGCGCGGCGCAAAGTGGTCCAAAGAACAAGTACGCGACCTAGTCAAGGACATGCAGTCGGAGTTCACCAGTCCCGAAATGAAGGACGCGCTGAACAACGCGGTGCTGCCCCCGTTGGATGTCATCACGGCCAACAATCAACAGCAGCTTCAGACTTTGACGGCCGAAGATGAGATCGGCCGACTCGAAATCCTGCCCGATCTCAAGATCATTATCTCCTTGAAGGAAACCAGTCCCTACGAGCCGCACGTCGTCTTTGTCCCCGGTGCCCAGGCTGGTGTGCTACACGTCATCATCAATGGCCTGCACCCGTACTACCAAACCTTGGAAGCGAAGGATGCGATTGCGGAGTGCGTCCAGCAGTACATTTTCGACGCGGTCGCCGAGTTCAAGACGAGCAAGCTGACGGCCCGCGTCAACCCGGACAGCGTCCGCAATCTGAAGAATGGACTGCTCCGCGCGCGTGCCGAGCAACTCGATAATGCGGATGCTGAGGTTCGCGCACAGGCGGAAGCCGACCTATTTGGCCGCAAAGCCGCGAGTTGAGGTGGAGGCGCGCCTTGCCCAAGCTGACGCCGCGCGGATGGCAGATCGAGGCTCTGGCCGAGTGGGAGCGCGCCGAGCATCGCGGCATCGTCAGCGTCGTAACCGGCGGCGGGAAGACGGTCTTCGCGCTTTCCTGCATTGACCGCATCAAGCCAGTCGCGACGCTCATCGTTGTCCCCACAGCGGCGCTGCTCGAGCAGTGGTGGGAAGAGGCGGCGAACTATTTCGACCTTGGCCTTGATGAAATCAACATCGTCACCGGAAGTCTGCGTTTCCGTGTCGGCACCATCAATATCGCAGTGCTCAATACCGCCGCAAAGCTCGCGGAACGGATGCAAGAACACAAATGCTTCTTGATCGTTGACGAGTGCCACAAAGCGGCGTCCGAGCATTTCCGCGCCGCACTACAGGTCAACAGCTTCGCGTCGCTCGGCTTGTCGGCGACACCAGAACGCCCCTACGACGAAGGCCTCAAAGATGTCCTGATTCCCGCGCTAGGCCCTGTCATCTTCAGCTATGACTATGCGGCGGCCCTGCGCGATGGCGTGATCGTGCCGTTCCAACTCAGGAATATTGTCTTTGAACTGGAAGATGACCGGCAGGCCGAATACGACAAGCTGAGCAAAGCTATCGCGCGGTCGATAAGCCAAAACGGCGCGGACGCAGAAGAGACGATTGCGCTGTACTTGAAACGTGCGCGTGTTCTCAACCTCAGCTTGAACCGCATTCGCATCGCACTGCGACTTGTCGCGGTAAACCGTGGCAAGCGCACTCTAGTCTTTCACGAGGACATTGAGGCGTGCGATCTTATTCAGGCTGTGCTCCGGGAGAACGGTGTGCCCTGCGGGGTTTACCACTCGAATATGAAGCTACGTGATCGTGCAGCGATGCTCGGGCAGTACCGGCGCGGTGAAATCGACGTCCTAGTCACCTGCCGCGCGCTAGATGAAGGTTTCAACGTCCCCGAGACGGAGCTGGGTATTATCGCGGCCAGCACAGCGACACGTCGTCAACGCATCCAGCGGCTCGGCCGAGTTGTCCGGCCTGCAAAGGGCAAGGAAGGCGCGGTGATCTACACGCTCGTCGCCAGTGGGCCAGAAATTCAGCGCCTCAAGGAAGAAGAAGAGAACATGGACGGTGTCGCCACGGTCAGCTGGAGCAAGGCATGAAAAAGCTTCTGACTGGCGACTGCCACGACGACAACATCTTTCACTTGGTCGATCCGACCGCCTTCGTTGAGATCGATTTCGAGGCCGAGGTCGTGAAGGCGTTGACCTGCTTGCAACCGGACTACTGGTGCGGCGTCTTTGCCGGCACTTTCCTACTAGAAGGGGAGCGGCGAAGTGCCGACTTGGCGCTCATTCATAAGAGCCTGTCGCACTGGTTCGTCGTCGAGGTCGAACTGGCTGGTCATTCGCTCGAAGGTCACGTTTTGCCCCAGGTGCGGTGCTTCCGGTACGGCGAACCTGAAGACAGTTGCGTAACGAGCCTCATGCGGGGTTTCAGTGCTATCACGAGCGATCAGGCTGCGACCATACTGCGCTACGTTCCGCGCTATGTCGCTGTCGTCAGCAACTTGCCTGACGCTGAATGGACCCAGTCGCTGCGCGCGTTGGATGTGCAACACCTCACGGTGTCGATTTATCGCGACCGCAATGGACGTTCAGCACATGAAGTTGAAGGGCGACTGGTCGCGCGTACCGAAAGCCTAGGTTTTGCTCAGTTCTCGGCGATTAACAACTGCCTGCGCATTAATAAGGGCAGTGGGTTGCCCGTCGGCAACATCCAGATCATCGATCAGTTTGGCAACCCAGCACCCTGGACTGTGCGAGAAGAAGCTGGCGTTCTTTGGGTATCGAAGGACAGAGGGCCGGCGCTGCTTAATCACAACGCCTACGTGCAGATCATCCGCGCCTTCGATGGCAGGATTTGGATAAAGCCGTCCGCTGCTTGACGAATTAATCAACGACAGGACTCGTCGCGAAACGACCAGAACTGAGCATCAAATGGTCACGTCTGTCGTGACGAATTCAAAGGTACTTCTTGAACGTCGCCGCCGCAATGCACACCGCCACGCCGAGCAGTGCGGCGCTGGGCAACAGGATCAGCAACGGGTTCACGCTGACCGGCAATGCCAGGTAAGTCACCCACGGCAGCACGGCCAGCGGGATCAGGCTGGCCCTGGCGCGGTGATAGATGAACCCCGACTCGCGGCCCGCGCCGAAGCGGCGGATGTCCCGGCGCACCAGGCCGTCCACCAGCCCGACGAAGGCGGCCATCAGGAACAGCGGCAGGGTCAGGCACAGCACCAGCAGCCGCACGAGGAAGACCAGCGTCGTGTAGGCCGCCGCGATCAGGTAGCTCTCCACGTTCACGTAGACCAAGCCGATGTAGTAGCGGAAATCCTTGGTCGGGCGGTGGCTGCCGGCGCTGGCCTGCGCCGAGGCGTCGCGTATCCAGTCCAGCAGACCGCTTTTCACGAACAGCCAGTCGTAGCCCTGCTCGACCAGCCGGTGCGCGGTGCGCCCCGGCTCCTGCACCAGCGCGCTGCGCGTGAAATGCGTGGAGAGCTGATCCAGCTCGTAGTGCAGCATGCCCTGCGCGTGTCGCCAGCCCTGCTCGGGCCAGAAGAAGTGCATGCCGACGCATTCGATCAGGATGCACAGCAGCAGCGCGCCGCACAGCACGCCGAAGAAGCGGAACGGCAGCGTGACCAGGCCGGCGATCAGCCCTTGCTGTCGTTGCTGCTGGCGCTGGGCCGCGACGGCCGGATCGCTCATGCTTCGGCCTCTTCAGCCGCGGCCATCTGCTTGAAGTCGTCCAGCAGGTCGTCGGGCAGCGCTTTGTCCTGCAAGCCGGGGATGCCTTGGTTCTCCCACCAGTCTCCTGCCTCGACGTAGTGCTGCCGCATGTAGCCGGCCAGCTCCTGCAGATCCTTCGGCATGGCTTCGTCGGGGTCGGGTGCCGGCAGCGGCATGCGGACTTTCCAGAGGTTGCCGCCCTCGGTCAGCGCGAAGCACTGCCCCTTGGGTAGTGCCACCACATGCGCCGGCTCGATCAGCGGCACGCTGTTGCTGCTGATGCGGTCCTGGGTGTTGGACGTGAATGCGGTATTGCCGTGTGGGTCGGAGCTGTCGGTGGCGCCGCTCATCAGTGCCGTGGCGTACACCTCGACCTTGGGCAGTTGTCGCGTCAGCAGTTCGGCGGTGGCGGTCTCGCGCACGCGCAGCATGAACAGGTTGTTGAAGTTGCCGACCACCTGGCCGGCCTTGGCGCGGTTGCCGATGCGGGCTTCGATGTCGCTCAAGGTCTGTGTGTAGGCCGTCACCTGCACGCCGGCACCGCCGCCCTTGTTGACCATCGGAATGAACTCGTCGCCCATGAGTTCATTGAATTCGTCGGCGTGGACGTTGATCGGAATCTTGGCGCTCACCGCGGCGCCGGGCAGCCCGTCGTCGATGCCGAACTTGTAGATGTGGCCGGCCACCGAGACCAGGTCGCTGAACATCGAGTTGCCCACCGCCGCCGCGACCTCGGCGTCGGACAGCGCATCCAGCCCCACGTAGACCACCGCGCGTTTGCGGATGACCTGCATCCAGTCGAAGATCGGTCGCGGGTCGGACAGGTCGGAATAGTTCGGTGCGAGCAGTTGCGCGATCTTGCCGGTAGTGAGCTTCTCCAGCAGCGGCAGCAGCGAAGCGACGATCTTGTCGAAGTACGTCCGGTCGTAGCGCACGGCGCTGCGCAGGCCGTCGAGCACCGGGTCATAGACGCGCACTTGGGAGAGGTACTGTTCGAGGGCCACCACGCGCTTCTCGCGCCCGATCATGTTGCGCGGGATGTTCTTGTCGTTCAGCTTCGCTTCGAGCTGGACGATGACCTCCCAGGCCTTCGGCTCGTTCCTGGCGAAGTAGTGGTGGGCGTACTCGATGAACAGCGCGTCGATGTTGATGACGTGGCGCTGGATCAGCAGATAGTCCGGCCGCTGCCCCAGCTCGACCAGGGCGCGCGCGATGATGTTGACGAAGCGCCAGGCGAATTCGCGGAACGCGGCGCTGTTGCCTTCGCCCGAGAGCTGTCCGGCGATGCGCGTGGCCACCTCGGAGATCCGCCCGAACCGGCCCACCGCGTTGTAGCGCGCCGAGATGTCCGGCCAGCCCAGATGAAAGACGTAGAACTCGCCTTCGCGCCCGGCGCGCTTGGCTTCGACGTACATGCGCTTCAACAGGTCGGCATCGCCCTTGGGGTCGAAGACGATGACCACCTCGTGCTCGCCGCGGACCTTGCGGCGGATGTCTTGCATGATGAACAACTCGGCCAGCCGCGTCTTGCCCACGCGCGTGGTGCCCAGCACCAGGGTGTGGCCGACGCGCTCGCCCAGCGGCAGGGTGACGTCGACCTCGTGCGGCTCGATGCCATGCAGGCGTGGCAGTCCGCCGACCGGCGGCAGCGGCCGCGCCGGGTTGAGCGGGCTGTCCCAGGCCAGCGCGCGCGCCAGCGTCGAGACGGGAAACGGCGCGAACTCCAGCCGCTCCTCCAGCCGCCGGGCGGCCCGGTAGATCGCCGTCGGCTCGACATAGCGGCGGAACTCCGGCCGGTAGGTCTGCATCAGCCGGTGCGTGTGCCGCTGCTCCCAGCGAAAGCCCCGGCCGACGAACAGCCGTTGCTGACTCACCGGTACGTCGCGGCTGGTCATCACGTAGCGCGGCAGGCGGCGGATGTTGCGGCGATAGCGCAGGATCGCCCAGGCATCGCGCAGGCGAATCGCGCCGAAGGTCAGGAAGGCCAGCGCCGCGCCCAGGCCGAGCAGCGGCTTCAGCGCGAGCGACCACGGTGCCACCAGGCACAGAATCGCGGCGCCGGTGCAGACCGCCACGGTATAAAGCTCCACCGCTGGCCGCAGCAGCACCTCGACCGCATGCGGTTGGGCCATTTGCGCACCTACTGCTCGACGCCGGTGGCGGTGATGAGCACCGGGTAGTGGCGCAGGCCCAGGCGCTGGGCCAGGTCGTCGCCGGAGGCCGGCGACAGGGTCAGGCCGGGAGCCAGCCTGCGCAGCGCCGTCAGCGCGGCCATCGACTCCACGTTGACCACCAGGCCCACGGCCTGCAGCTCGCGCAGCGCCGCCTGCCGCTGCCGCAGCCAGGCACGCGAACGCTCGTCGTCGCCGATCAGGAACAGCGCCGTCAGACCCGGCGCCCGGATGACGCGGCGCTGCACCTCACCCGGCGACAGTTGCGTCGAGCGCACCGGCAGCATGGCGGCTTCGGCGTCGGCCGCGTTGCCCACGCGCGGGGCTGGCATCGGGGCCGCCGGTGCGGCCTGATCCGGCTGGGGATTCAGCGGCCGGTAGTACGGCAGCGCGGAGTCGCCGCCGCGATCTTCGACGACGATCAGCGGCGCGGAGGCGGTCTGGGCGAAGACGGTGGTCGTGGACAGCAGCCCGATGGCGGCGATGAGGACGATGTGGTTCATGGCGTGGTGGCCTGGAGGGTTGGAACGGGAACGCCGGGGTCGAGCACGCGGGTCAGGTGCCGATGCACACTGCGCCGGTAGCGCGCCGCGGGTGCCCCGCCGGCGGGCCGGTGGTAGCGGCCGATGGCAAGCAGCCAGTCCTCGCCCGGCGTGTGCTGTTCGCGCAGGATTTCCGCAGCGATGGCGAGGTTGCGGTACGGGTCCAGCAGCTCGCAGGGGTGCGTGTAGCGATGCGTGTGGTAGCCGAGATTGACCTGGCCGAGGCCGGCGTCGATGCGATTGGCCGGCGTGTGGGCGAGCGCACGGTGCAGCCCCGCGCAGGCCTCGGCGCGGGTGGCGTAGCGCTGCGGCGTGCCGGCGACGTTGAGCGTCCACGGCCAGGGGATCAGGCGCCCGCGCAGCATGGCGCCGCTCTCCTGCAAGGCCACCGCGTAAAGCACCGCCGCCGGCACGTCTGCACGATGCGCCGCCAGTCGATAGGCCGGCGGCGGCACTTCCCGCGCCAGGGCGGCCAACGCCCAGCCGCCGGTGGCGAGCAGCAGCGCGACGCTGGCGCAGCGGATGGCGACGCGGGATGGCCGACGCTTCCGGCCCGGGGTACCTATTGCCGCTGCCATTGGCCGTTCACCTCGCGCACCACGGCCGGCAGATCGCCGGGCAGGCCGAGCGACAGCCAGCGCCCCGCATCGTGGTTGAGCGTGATGGTGCGGGCGCGCACCCTGGCCGGGTCGATGCGCGCCTGGGTGGCCCACTGCCGGATGCGCGCGTCGTCCTGACGGCTGCCGACCATGTAGAGATCGAAGGCCGTACCGGCCGCCTGCAACTGCTGCACGCGCTGCGCGCACGGTGCGCAGTCGGCCTTGACGAAGACCGCCAGGCGCCCGGAGCCGGTGTTGCTGGCACCCTGCGCCTTGGCGCCGGGCAGGCTCACGCGCGGCTGGCCGGGAAACAGGCGCTGCCACGCCGCGTCGTAGGCACGCTGGTAGGCCAGCGTCTTGCCGACGCGCCGGGCCTCGGCCTGCACCTGCAACTCCGCGTAGCGCCTGCGCTCCTCCTCGCTGCGGGCCTCGATGCCCAGCGCCGTGAGCGGATCGAGCTGGGGCGAATAGACCCCGAGCGGCCCCTGCATCAGTTGGCGGTAACGTGCCCACTCCTCGGGCTGAAGCCCCCACTCCCGCGCCTGCCTCTCGTCGAGCGCGGCATCAGCGCCCGGCTGCACCTGGGCGGGCACCATGCGCGAGTTCGTCACCGGGGCCGGCTGGGCGGATGCGCCGAAAGCGGCGAACAGAACGACGGCAGCGAGCAACGGCCGCAGGTTCATGGCGACCCCCTACGGCACCGCAACGCGCTGCGTCTGGCCGTTCACCTGGAACACGCCCGCCTGCGCCTCGATGGACTGCAGTTGCCAGCCGCCCTCGGCATCGCCCTGGCGCAGCAGCCGGGCGCCCGCGAGCGAGGCCGCGGCGGTGGAGGTGATCGACAGAAAGCGCTCGCCTCCACGCAGCTCCACGCTGAGCACCCGGAACGGCGGCTCCGGCACCTTGGGCTTCGTCGCAACCGGAGCGTGCGGGCGAGCGGCGGATGCCACCTGCCGGGCCTTCTCCAGGCGGGTTTCGATTCCGTTCACGCGCGCCTGCAGCGTCTGCAGGTCGACGGCCAGAGCCCTCGCCTCGTCGGCCTCTTCGATGCGCGTCATCCGTTCGTCCAGCGCCTGCCGCGCGGTGGCGAATTCGGCCTGGCTGATCGGCGTCGGCCGGCGCTTGTCCGCATCGGCCTGCTGTTCGAGATCGGCCACGCGCAGGCCCAGCGCGTTGACCTGCGCATCCTGTGCGCTGCTCTGGGTCCGTTCGGCGAGCCGCGACAGGCCGACGCTGTTGATGAGTGCCACGGCACTGATGAGCAGCAGCCAGAAGGCCGCGGCGATCTTGAGCCAGCGCGTGCAGGAATTGCGCTCGGATGGCGCTTGGGGAAAGGTCATGGCTGCATCTCCTCGGGCCGGTCGGCGTCCGGCACGGGCGTGGCGGTGCCGGGCGGGTTGGCGGAAAGGAAGGTGGGAGCACCGCGCCGGCTGAAGCAGACCTGGCGCCTCAAGTCATCGACCGACAGCTCCCAGGCCGGGCCGGCAAGGGTCAGCAAGGCATCGCGCAGCATCAGCGGGCCCAGGCGCAGGTGTGCGGCAGGCAGCGGCAGCGCGTAGAGCGCGGCGGCCTCGGCCGCATCGCAGAGCCGGTAGCCCGAGCGCAGGAGCACATGGCGCATGGCATCGCCCACGCTGGCATCAAGCATGGGCGGAATCGAGACCTCCACCGCCTGCTGCAAGAGATCACGCTGCGCGGGCTCCGGCACCAGCTCGACCAGGGTGTAGCGGCCGTAGCGGGCCACCGGAACGAAACCTGGCTCCGGCGCGACGGCGGTTGGCGATGCGGCCGGCACCGCTGGCACAGACGGCGTGGCGGTCGTGGCGCAGCCGGCGGCCAGGACGGAGCTGGCTATCGCGCCGTAGATTGTGGGAGGGCTACGAAAACGGGCGAACAGTCGCATGGTTCGGCTCCCCAGAATGTGGAGCCGTCACCATCGCTGCCGTGACGAGCGCTGGCAGCAAACAAAGGGAACTGGACGCCGACCGATTAGTGCGGTGGGTCAAGAAATCGTTGCCCTGGACAGGTACCTACGTGGCAGCGACTTTCAGCAATACCTTCGTGAATGCTTCTGGTGCAAGGAGGAACGATTGGAAGCCATCAGCCCACACCGCCGCTTTGCCACGGGCATCCACAGTCCAGCCGTCGTCCGCTTTGAAGCGTGCTTCAGCGACGTTTACCAGATCGATGCCTAGTTCATGGAACAGCGCGATGTCACGATCTTCCAACTCGAAATGGATGGTGCTGTAGAAGTCCAGCGCCTCTCGCCCCCAATAGCCGACGTAGAGAATCGGCACGTCGGGTCTGGCACGCCGGGCAGCCTTCAGGAACGTGTTCAGATGGAGATCCGCTAGCCCGCTGCCTAGCACCAGAATCAGGTCTGCCTCCATGGCCTCCCGGTTGAGCGCCGAGTAGTAGAACGCATAGGGCGACTGCTGAAGGCGGCCGAGTTTGTCCAATCCGGTGATGATCGCGCCCCGCTCGACGTGGGTGCCATCCATCCTGTCAACGCCCGAGCCATTGAATCTGGCTTGCCGACGTGCCACGGCCTTGTCATCGAACCAAACGATGTCACCGATCTGATGCTCGCCGGGCACGGAGAATCCCATATGGACTGATCCGTGTAGATGGAACAAGGCCGGCTTGCCCCACTCCGCCCAGAAAGCCTTTCCGTCGAAGTCCGAGTGATCGCCATGTCGCTGCGTAAAGCCGGTGAAGTAGCGCCCTTGGGTCGCCTGGGCGACGAAATCATCGTAGTTGGTCGTGTACACGCGAGGGACGTACTGCTGCTCCAGCACCTCGAAGAACGCAGACAAGGGATTCAATGGTAGGGCTGGGTTGTCGCAGACTTCCGAGACCTTCGCATAGATGAAATCAAGCATCGCGCTGCAGGCGGCCTTGAGTGCTTGCTCAGGGTGCGTCACAGCGGTGCCCAGGAACGGATACATCACGGGTAGGAACTTGGGAACCGCGCCTTGCTTTGCGCGCAACTGGCTGAGTTCGTGCATGACGTGATAGATGCGCTCAAAGTGGGCTTCGGCCTCGCTGGCATAGTAGGTGCGCAACTTGTCTCGAATGTCGAAATAGACCTCCGTTCCTCCCACATGGGCACAGTATTTGTCGGCCTTGATGGCGTCATCGATAAGATTCCCGAATCCAATCGTAGCGGGGATGCCCAGCTCCACCGAGGCTCCGGCCCCCATCACGACCAATGCCCTCTGCTTACCGTTCTTGTTCATTACCCGCCTCATAAAGAGATCGAAGATAACCTAACAGAAGGCAGCCCCGAAGGGCCGTGGAAAGAAGCCGGCGACCCCGAGGGGCCGCCGGCATGAGCACATGGATCAGACCGTGACAAGCTGTCGGGCCAGGGCGACCTCGACGGAATCACCATCCTGGTTCAGAACATCCAGGCCCGACTCGGGTACGTCTCCCGACGTGCTCTGCGAGACCATGATCTTCTTGGCCATCAACCCCAGGCAGGTCATCTGCGAGGAGTTGGCGTAGCCCAGGTAGATCACGCGCACCGGCTGCTTCTGGCCGATGCGCCATGAGCGCCGGGCGGCCTGCTGCAACGAATACACGTTGTAGCCGGACTGGAGGAACACGATGGTCGGGAACTCCAGCAGGTCCAGGCCGGTTTTCACCAGCTCGGGATTGGTGATGAGCACGTCGATACCACGGTCCAACTGCTCGGCGATCCAGTCCTCGCGGCGGGAGGCATCCACGCTCGCGCGCAGCACCGCTACCTTGAAGCCTTCCTGCTCCAGCAGCACCTTCAAACGCGACGTGGTGTCGCGCGTGCCGGTGTAGACCGAATAGACCAGGGTCTTGCGACCTTCTGCCTTCTCTTGCTTGCAGATCTCGATCAGCTCGCGTTCCTTGGGCATCACCTCCAGCTCGTTGAACTGAGCCGGCACGAACGCCAAGGTGTTGCGCGTGCGCGGATGCACCACCGTCTCCGACCGGAAGCAGCAATCCGGCCAGGCCAGCAGCACGTTGAGGACCACACCGAGCAGCGTCGTGTCGCGCTTCGCCAAGGCCTGCTTCAGCTCCTGGGTCAGCCGACCCGCCAGTTCGCGGTAGGCCGCGGCCTGCGCCGTGTCCATCGCGACTTCGCGGAACTCCTCGTCGTAGGGCGGCAGCACGTTGCCGCCGATGTCCTTCAGCTTGAGGAAGACCGTGAACGGCAGGACGCAACGCAGTACGCCCTTGGGACCGAAGCCCGGCGCCTTGACCGTGCGCACCGATACCTTGGTGCCCTTGGCCGTCTTGTGCGCCGTGCCGGTGCTCTCGGAATAGATGTCCTTGAGCACGCCGTGATCGCGCATGAACGCCATCGCGGCCGACGTCATGCTGCCGCTCTTCGTCGGCCGGTAGCCGTCTTCGATCATCCGCCCCGGCAGGGCGCGGAACAGCAGGTGGAACAGGTCGTCGCCGTAGCCGCCCATCAGCGTGCCGGTGAGCAATAGCGTCTTGCGCGCCTTGGCCGCCAACACCCCCATGGCCTGGCCCTGTGCGGAGCCGCCGTTCTTGTACTCGTGCGCCTCGTCGGCGATGAGCAGGTCGAACGTGCCTTGGGGAAGCTGCCTCTTGATGAACTCGGACGGCTGGTAGCCGCCCTCGCCGAAGCCGAACTCCATGTTGGCCATCGCACGTTCCATGCGATGGGCTTGCCGGTCCGAGAAGACCAGCTCGCCGTTGCCATCCATCAGGTTGATGAACTCGTGGATGTTGTCCCCGAGCATCGACGCAAGGAAAGCGTCGCCGAACTTCTGCATCAGCTTCTGCGCGGTGACTTCCCCGATGGTTGGAATACGCTTCAGCGCCTTGAGCACGGTCGAGGACTGGTCGCTGGCGGACAGGCCTCTGGGACGGATCAGCGTCCACAGCGGCGAGGTGCAGTGGCTGCATTTGCGGCGGGACTCTTCCGCTTCGAGATCGATGGTGTTGACAGGCTCGCCGTCCAGGTCGGTGATGACATGCCCGCAAGCCGGGCAGGCCCCCGCGTCGCCGTGAGGCGTGCGCCGCCGAACGAAGACAGGCTTCCAGTGGAACCCCATCCGCATCCTCACGCGGCCCAGGACGAAGAACTCCTGGCCCTGCGCCGGCACGCCCAACTGCTCGCGCAGTTTCAGCAGCTTGACCAGCGTGTCCGGGCCGTTGAGCACCCAGACCTTGGCCCCGGCCACCGTCTCCTGGATTTCGCGCCGCCACTTGTAGACCAGGTGGGGTGGCGAGAGCACCAGGGTGCGGCGGTAGCCTTCGGCGTTGAGCACGGCGGCGGTGGCAATACCCACCGTCGTCTTACCGCAGCCCATCTCGCCATTGACGATCGCGGCGCGTTCGCCGCGATCGACCAACAGCTCGGTGACAGCGTGGACCACATCGGCTTGCGCCGGGAACAGCTTGCGCTTGAGCGCGGCGAGGATCAGTTGCCGATGCACCCGCACCTGGCCGGTGTAGACCGGAGGATTTGCGCGGTTGAGCGAGTCGAGCAGCTCGTCGCCGAACTCGGACACGAAGTCCTGCAGGCTGAGCGTGAGGGGTGAAGCGGCCGCTTCGAGCAGGTCGCCCTGCACAGCGGTTTCGGGAACGGTTTCGAGATCGAGGGACATGGTGATGCTCCAAAGCAATGGGGCATGCACCTCCCCCACGGGGCGGTGACATGCCCCTGGGTGGGAAGAAAGAAGCGGCAAAGAAACGTTTAGGTGCCGCTGGATGCGGATCAGTATTCGCTGGGCAGCAGCAGTGTGGTGACGCTGCGATCCCATTCGGTGATGATCCAGAGCTTCAGGTCGCGCGTGACCTGGTAGGACGAGAACAGACGATCCTCGCCGGATTGCAGCGCGGCGTCGTTCTGCCGCCGATCGCTGTCGCTCAGGTCGCCCCATTCGCCATGAAGATGGCGGCGCAGGTACGGCGTGGGGTTGAGCCGGCCCTGTCGGACCAGCTCGTCGACGCCGGCGGTCATGACCACCTGCCCGGGCGAAAAGCGTGCTTGTGACGCGAGGTTGAGGACTGCGAGTGCCATGGTGGTTTCTCCTTTCGGAAAAGCGGGCCACGGCACCCCATCGGGGCAACGTGACCCCGGTGGGTGGATGAAAGCGACGGCGAACCGTCAGGGAACAGCGATCAGCGGATGGTCAGCACTTCGCCCCACGTGGGCGAGCCCAGCGTCAAGTCCCATGCACGAATGACCGGCACGAACTTGTCGGTGAGGATGCGCGTCTCGGCCACGGAGCCGTCGTCGCGCTCGGTGTATTCCGTCTGGAGGGTCTTCTCCTTGTGGGTATCACCTTTGACGACGAGCACGCGCCCGGTCCTGGACTTCACTACGCCGGAGATCGCGCCTGCGGCCAGAGCCAGGGCGAGATGCCAGTGCGACAAGGCCCGCGCGGGCGGACGCAGCGATTGCTGCGCGGCGCCCAGGTGGGTATCGAGCGCCGGCCAGAGTCCTTGCAGCCGGCCGACTTCATCGGCGAACTGCTCGGGCTCCATCGTCACGCGATAGAAGTGCTCCGGCTCGGCCGGGCTGGCAGGGACGGTGTACGGCAGGAACGGCCATTCGAGCGGCAGTTCCTCGGCTTCGGCGTCGCCTTGTCCGATCTGCAGCAGCAGACCGCGCACGGCTTTGGCCGACTCCGACGCCTGGTCGCGCTGGCGAACCCGGCGACCGAAGATCACCACCTGCTTGAACTGCGTTTCCACCGCACGGTAGATGCGCAGGTCGGCGAAGTGGCGCGTCAGCCATCCGACCAGCTCGGCGTCGAGCACGTAGGACGGCACGATGAAGATCAGCACGCCGCCGTACTGCAGCAGCGGCAGCGCGCGCTGATAGAACAGCTTTTCCAGCCGAGCACGGCCCTGGCCCTGATAGCCGATGTTGCCGTTCACGTCCTTGCTCAGGTCGCCATACGGCGGGTTCAGCCACAGCAGCCCGAAGGACTGACGCGAGATCAGCGAGTCCATCAGGTCACCGTGGATGCAGCGATCGACCAGTTGCCGTGCGTGGCGGGCACGCTCGGCGTCGTACTCGACGGCGAAGGCCTGGACTTGCTCGCGCCCGAGGGCGTGGGCGGCTTCGGCAATCGCCACGCCTTCGCCGGCGCAGGGATCGAGGATGGACATGGAGCCGGGAGACGGCGCCAGTGCGGACAAGGCCCGCTCCAGCGTCGGCTCGTCGGTGGGGAAGTAGCCGTTACGAATGAAGTTGCGCGCTAGGCGCGGAAACATGAGTGCCATGGATTTCTCCTGGTGATGGATGAGGGAAGGCGGGCACGCGCGGCGCGCATGCCCGTGGGGATGGCTCACGCCACACGCCGAAGCGGTGCGTTCGCGGCCAGTTCGTACTGCGTGGCGCCGAGGGTGCCGTTGCGGATCAGCTCGCCCAGCGCCTTCGTCAGCGCCGGGACATCGAGGGCCAGCCGATGGCCTTCCAGCGGCCCGAGGGCCAAGGGAAGACCGGTCAGCATCCGCTGTGTCTGCAACAGCTCCAGCACGGTGTCGCGCCAGTGGTCGAGCAGTGGCAGCGGGCAGGTGTCCTGCACCAGCGTCCACAACCGGTCGAGCCGGTGAGCGGAATCCCTGGGCAGAAGCGCCAGCGCGCTGGCGTTGGCCTTGTCTGGCTTCACGCAGCGACGATCGAACAGCCACACATTCGTCAGCGAACCGAACAGCGTTCGCCGATAGGCACGGGTGATGCGCTTTTCCAGGTTCTCGACGTTGCCGACGAAGACCGGGATGGATGCGCCCTGCTCGGTGATGACGTGGAACTGATCCAGTCCCTGTTCATCCCGGCCGAGGGTCAGGCGGGAGAGGAACTCCTGAACGGCGGTGTCGCGCGCCCAGATCGAGAGAAAGACGAGATTGCCCTGCTCGTCACCGACGCAACCGTCGGCCATGAGGTCGGGGCATTCGTCGATGCGGTACAGCGGTTTCGCGGAAGAAGGTGCAGGCATGGTGATGTCCTCTTGAAAATGAAGGAGCAACCACAGCCCGCGGGGCCATGCTCGCCCCGGTTGGGTGAAGGAAGATGCGTGCCGCTAGACAGCGCGTCCCGCGTGGAAGCGGTGAACCCGCTCGCGCCACTCGGAGCTTTGCACCGGCGCCATGTCGAGATAGCGCAGCGGGCACGAGTAGTAGTACGGATGCACGGACTCATCGAGGGACTTGTAGCCCCAATCGCCGCCCGAGCTTTCCAGCAGATGGCAGCCGATGTAGCAGACGGACTCACCGGCCGCGAGGCCCATGACGCCCGCCTGCCTGGCGGTGACGCGAACCACGGTCCACAGAACGTCGCCGTCCAGTGTGTGGTCGATGACTTCGCAGCAAGCGCGTTCGGACGCCTGCGGAGCGAGCAGCTCGCGGATCAACTGATCGCGCGTCTGACGAACGAAGGTCCAGCCCATGAGGGTCTCCTTGAAGAAAAGGCCGGAGCCCTCCCCGTCGGGGGAGAACCCCGGCGGGTGGCGGTATGCCGCGCAAGGCGGCGGATGGATCAGGCAGCTTTGAGGTGCCAATCCTGGGACAACGGAGCGAACTCGTAGCCCAGCTTGTCGAGACGGTCGCGCTGCTGACGCAGCACACGACGATCCACGGTCGCATCGAGCTTCACGGTCTCGCCCAGGGGCCACAAAGAGCCGAACAGCGCCGCGTCATCTGCCTCGGCCGAGGCCGCAGCGGACACGGGAGCCGATTCGCTGCCGAACGGCGTGGTATCGACCAGGGGATCGCGCGGACTGCGCGGCTTCGCCTTCGGCTTGGCCGGGGGCGTTGCCGGCACGGGCGCCTGCGCCTCCTCGTCGATCGGATCGACTTCCTGCGGACTCAGCTGGCGGGCTTCGTCGCGGCTCAGGGCGTCGATGTTGGACAGTGTCATCCCGCCCAGATGGGCGCGGATCTCGATGACCATGCGGCCGTTGGCGTTGTACGTGGAGGGACGAATCTCGACGATGACGAAATCGCCGTCGTACTTGCCCTCGCGGTACTGGTCGAGTTCGGCGTTCTTCACGACGAACTCGCCGATCGAGGTCGCCAGGCGGCCGACGTTGAAGTCGCCGTTCCTGCCGTGGATGGTCTTGATGGCCAGTTGGCCGGGGATGGTGATCATGAAGGTCTCCTGCTGACGAAGAGAAGACAAGGCCCCGGGGATGGGGCCTTGCGGATCAGAACGACTCGGCAACGGCCAATGCGGGGGCATCGGCAGCGTCGTCGGCAGCATCGGCGTCGGGCTTGGAAGGCCCCGGTGCCGAGGCTTGCTGCGCGGCGGGCGCGTCGGACGTCACAGGGACTTCCGGGTCGCGCTCGTCGGTCTCGGTCGGCTTGGGTTCGGCCTTGTAGACGAGCTTGCCGTCGACCTTGATCCAACTGACGAACAGCAGGCGGGCCTTGAGGCTCACCCCCTGCTCGCCGGCACGCTTGCCCTTGGAGTAGGTGAAGGTGTCGGCCCACAGGTCGCCCAGGCGGAAGCCGATCATCACCTTCTTCTCGGCGTCGACCGCCTGAATGCAGCGGCGCACCAGGTGCTGCGCTTCCGAACCCGATACGCGCGTGTCGAAACGCACATACGAGACGTCATCGCTGGGACCGTTCAGAGCCGCGATGTCGCAGGCCAGGAACGCATCGCCTTTCTTGGGCTTCACTTCGCGGATGCGATTGAGATACCCGAGGCCGGTGATGTGCAGATCGAAGTAGGACTTTTCGGTGGAAGTGGTCATGGTGAATCTCCTGAGAACAATGAGGCGGAGACACACCCGACCCAAGGCGGGGAAGGTGTGGAACCCCCGCGTGGGTTGATGGAACAGCTTGGTGGCATCGCCATCGAGAACCGATGGCCGTTCGCGCATGGATGCCGGTGCGAACTGGGGTGATCAACGCGGTCGGAACCGCGTCGCAGCCTTGAAGATCGTGGCTGCCTGGGCATGTCGCTGACGGACGTCAGCGGAACATGGGCGGAAGCGTGGCGCCGGGGCGGCGCGCATGCGAGCGGTAATTGGCACTCGCGGCTGTCCGCATTGCCGGGAAGAAAGAGGCCCCCGGAGCGGGGGCCAGGGATGGGCGGTCAGTTACCGCTGGGCGCGGAAGGAACCGCCTGCAGCGACAGGTGTGTCGCGGTGGCGGACACGTCGAGATCGTCCTCGCTGTGCAGGATGCACGCAAACACGCCCTCCTTCGGATCGAAGAACTCGCCAAAGTCATCGCCGCCGAACTCGGCGCGCGCCAGTTCCCACCAGTCGTCGAAGGCATCGACATCCGGGTTGCAGCCGGCGGCATAGGCGATGGTCTTCTGGCGACCATCGGGTCGGCGCTCGCCGCACTCGGCCAGGAAGTACACGCCCTGATCCTTGACCAGGATGACGCGGCATTGATTCGCCACCGCTTCGGCGAGCACGGGCCGCAGCTCCGTGCCTTTGAATCGAACAGTCATGGGTGTGATCTCCAGGGATGCAGGAAGAGAGGCTTCCCGCCGCGAAGGCGGGAAGCTGCTGGGAGGTCAGTGCCGGACAGCCTTGCGACCCGACAGGCACTGCACGCGTATGCGCCGCCAGCTCCCGTCGTCGATCAGCCGTTCCAGCGTCTCGCCGAGGGTGTCGAAGAACACCTCATCGACCCGTTCGACCAGCTCGCCGTCGCGGTGCAGCTCCACCGCGTAGAGGTCGAGGCCACGCTCATACAGCACGGTGACGCGACCCTGGAACTTCATCGTGGCGACGGTGAAGCCGATGGCCGGTGGCGTGCGGATGATGTCGGCGGGCAGCGGATCGACCCAGGTGATGTCCCGCGCACCGGCATCCACCAGCATGTGGGTGATGCGCCGGAAGCCGTCGGGAGCGGGCAACTGCTCCAGTTGGTCGATCAGTTCCTGCAGCTCGGGGCAGCGCGGCTCGGGGATCGGCAGCTTCGCCGGTGCGGAACCGAGCACCAACCGCTTCACCGTGTAGGGCTGGCCGTCGGCGGTGAACTCGGTCTGCTCCTCGGGCGTGTCCGCCCGCTGACCGTCGAAGCGGCGTCTGACATAGGGTTCGACCTGCACCTTGGCGCCCTCGTCGGGCACTTCGGTCACGAGCGTGCGATCGAGCACCGCGAACTCGGCTCGTCCCGTCTTGACGACGATGGCCTCGTCGGTGGTGGCGATGACCTTGCCCTCGAAAGGCTTCGGGTCGATGTGAAAGCCCAGCGTCGAAACCTTGGGCTGGCCGTCGAAGATGTTGAACTTGAACGAACGGACGTTGGAAGGCACATGACCGACAACGAGCGTCGGCATCTGTGCGCGGATGGCTTGGGTATCCATGGGGAGACTCCTTGTGGCAACCAAGGGACTCCCGCCCGCAAGGGAGGTCGATCCCTTGAGGGTGAGGTGGATGGACGCGGGTGCGCCCGGAGAACGAAGCAACCAGCACGGCGAACCGCGCCGCAGTCTCGAAGGTCTCGACTGCCTGGGCATGCTGCCGGCAACGCCAGCGAACATGCGGCCAGCGTGCGGCACATGGCGGCGGCCGTCCGTTGGGAATCGGCAATGCGCCGGCACCGCGTTCCGCGAAAAAGAAGAGCCCCGACGTGGGGGCTCGAATGGGTTGCGGGTTACTCGTCGTCGTAGAGCGTCAGTCCGTCCAGCACGGGCGCGTCGGCATCGAACACCAACATGCGAACGTCGGCGAGCGCAGCAAGGTGCAACACTTCCACGAGGGACTCCGGCACGCCCTTGGCCCGGTGCTCCTGCCGCAGCTCTTCGGCGGTGATGCCCTCGACATGCTGCAGGTTCGCATCCGTCCAGGGCGTGGCGATCAGCTTCACGCCGACCGCCGGGCTGTAGGGAATGCGGAAGGCCACGAACAAAAAACCGCTCGGCGTGGCGATGTCCGCCAGTTCGGCGAGGAAGCGGCCGGCCTCCTCGGTGATGTGCGCCGAGTTGATTTCCCAAGCACGGCTGTAGAACCCGGTCTCGAAGCGCAGGCGGCGTACCACCTCGCGCGCGGCTTCCTCGGAGTAGGTATCGCCGACGTGCAGCGGTTGGCCGGCTTCTTCGGCCATGACGGCGTAGACGAGGTTTCGGGCGATACCGTGGCTGGGGCACTGCGCGTCCAGCTCGGGCGGCACGTTCTGGCCCTCGGTGATCAGCGCGAAGTCGTCGCAGAAGACGCAGGCATGGCGCTCGACCTGGTTGTCCGGCAGATGCGACTGCGAGACGTGCAGCGGCAGATAGCTCAGCGGGCAGTCGTCGTCGTAGGAAATCGCCAGCAGCCGCTGCACGGACAGGCCATCGTAGCCGCGGACGAAGGGGTTTTTGGAATGAGACATGGGATTCCTCCAGCAGAGGATGGCCGAGGCAATCCCCTGCCGGGGATTGAACCCCAGCGGGTGGATGAAGTGGCAGCCGGTCAGCCGGCCGCGGCGTCGGACCGCCCTGGTGGCGGGCGGTGCGGGTCAGTGGAAGATGCTGATTCGGGACATGGCCGCTCCTGCGAAAAGAAGGAGGGACATGGCCCCGAACGGGGACGCATGTCCCTCGTGGGGTGGGATGAAAGGACGGTGGGTTGCCAGGCGCGGCTCACCAGCCGTTGTAGTGCAGCGTGAGGTCAGCGATGACCTGGCGCCGTTCCAGATCGAGGCCGCCGAAGTCGGACAGCCCCTCGAAGCCGCAACGCTTGAGCATCGCGCCGCCCTCGCGGGAGTTGTAGAAGCTCACCATCGCGGACAGGAACATGCGTTGACCGCTGCTCAGCACGCCCAGGGCGTCGTTGAGCATCAGCATGTTGGGCCGCAGGTCCCACTTGGTGGTGGCACGCTGCAGACCTTCGCGTGTGCCGTCGCCGAACCACTCGTGGCCGGCGATCTGCGCGCCGCGCTTCCAGGCCTCGAAGAAGGCCTGCGGTGCAGCGTCGAAGTGCGCCTGTTCCAGCGCCATCTGATCGAGCACGTCTTCGGGCAAAGACAGATTCATGAGAGGACTCCTTGAAGGGTGGGGAATCAGGGCTGAGCGCGCTGCGTCCAGGCATGGGTATCCAGGGCGCGCTGTGCTGCGAGGTGGGTGGGGAAATACTCGACGGACTCCCGCGATACCGGGCCTTCGTCGTCTTGCGTGCCGATGTATTGGCCGGCCGCGCTGCGCAGCACCTGTAGCGGCAGACGCTTGCCGGTCCAGGCCAGCGCCAGCGCACCACTGCGCACTGCGGTTGCAGAGGAAGATGCGGAAGGTTCAGACATGCCGTGCTCCTTGGTGGGTCGGGGAGCACGCATCCCACAGGGGATGGGGTTCCCCTCGGGTGGTTGAGAAAAGTGCATCGTCGCCAGGCCGGCGAGCGTCCGCGGTGGGCGATGCGAAGCGGACTGGATCGGTCAACGCGGCGAACCGCGTTGCAGTCTTGAAGACCGAGACTGCCAGGGCATGCCGCTGACGACTGTCAGCAACGCATGGCGTGAGGATGGGCGCGAAGCATGGCTGCCGTCGCAGGGAAAACCGAATCGTGGACGGCCCGCTTTAGGGCAGGCCCGCGTCACGGGACAAGGCAGGGACCAGGGCGCCGAAGGCCACGCGGGCCTTCGGCTGGAGAGGAAGGAAAACCACCTGTGGGCTGCGTCAGCGCGGGCCGTCGTCAAAGCCGTTCGCTGCGTCAGCAATCGCACCCGGCCCGTTTCGTGGCTGGGGCCGGAAACCTCTGGCGTGCATCCACACACAAAGGGAGCCCGTTGTTCCGCCGGCGGGCACCGGCACGGAATACCCTCGGCCCAAGTGGCCTCCTCACGGCTCGCGCGGCGGCAAGGCGTCAGGAAGCCCCTCGTGGCCGAGGCAAGGCACACCGATCAAGGGAATGGCGGCGGGCGCGATTCGTGGAGCAATGACCTTCTCGCCCCGTCGCCCGATGGCGGGCAGACGGGGCGCGCACACCGTTGCAGAAGGAGACGCGCGCTTTGGAGTCCCGCGCGGTGCGGGACGTTTGCCTCGCCGCCAGTGAAGTGGCCGGCGCGGCAGGGGAAAAGCGAGGATCAGGACGCCTTGGAGGCAGCGCGCCGCTTGCGCGGTGCGCTGCGCCGGCCCGTCGGGGACTCGATCGGCAGCGTGCCCTTGCAGTCCGGGTAGCGCGAGCAGGACCAGAACGCGCCGCTCTTGCCCGTGCGCTGCTGCATCGGTGTGCCGCACTGCGGGCAGGCCGGCGCCGGCGGCAGCTTGAGCGAGAGCGTTGCGCCGCGGTACTGCTGCACGAGCTGGCCGACCCACACGGACTGCTTCTCGATGAAGGTGTCCAGCGCCATCTGGCCGGCCTCGATCATGTCGAGCGCCTGCTCCCACACCGCCGTGGTGCCGGGGTCGGCGATGGCCGAGGGCACCGCGTCGATGAGCGTGAATGCCGCGTCGGAAGCGCGGACGGCGCGGCCTTTCTTGACCAGGTAGCCGCGACCGATCAGACCGTTGATGATGTTGGCGCGTGTCGCCTCGGTGCCGATGCCGGTGGTATCTCGCAGCTTCTGTTTCAGCCGCGGGTCGGTCACGAACTTGGCGACGGTCTTCATGGCCTTGATCAGCTCGCCCTGCGTGTAGGGTTTGGGCGGCAGCGTCTTCAGCGCCTTGAGATCCACCTTTCCGACCGGGCAGGACAGGCCCGCATGCAGGGCGGGCAGCACCTGGCTGCGCTGCGCATCCTCGCCATCGGCATCGTCCGGCCCCGGCGTCGCCAGCACCTCGCGCCAGCCGGTGACGGCGATCTGCTTGCCCACGGCCGCCAGCGACTGACCGCCGCACGAGAACTGCGCCATCGTGCGGTCGAACTCATGGTGTGGGAGGAACTGCGCGAGGTAATGGGCGCGGATCAGCCGGTAGACGGCCAGCTCCTTCTCGCTCATGGCCGACAGGTTGGCGGGTTCCAGCGTCGGGATGATGCCGTGGTGAGCCGACACCTTGCCGTCGTTCCATGCACGCGAACGCTGTTGGCGATCCAGGCGCTCGATCAGCGGCCGCAGGCTGGGGTCGGTCTTGACCAGGCTGTCGAGTACGGTCGGCACCTCGGCCAGCATGCTCTCGGGCAGGTAGCCCGAATCGGAGCGCGGGTACGTTGTCGCCTTGTGCGTCTCGTACAGCGCCTGGGCAATGTCCAGCGTCTCCTGCACGTCGAGGCCCAACTGCTTGGAGCACACCTCCTGCAGCGTGCCCAGGTCGAACGGCAGCGGCGGTGCCTCGCGCACGCGCTCGGTGTCCACCGACACGACCTGCGCATCGCGTGCCGCGCGAATGCGATCCGCAGCCTGCTGCGCCACCGGCTGCTGAAGGCAGCGACCCGCTGCATCGGTGCTGCCTTCGGGCGGTATCCAACTCGCGGTGAAGGACTGGCCGGCATGGGATAGCAGCACGTCCGCGGCCCAATACGGCACGGAGACGAAGCGCGCGATCTCGCGATCGCGGTCCACCACCAGTTTCAACGTCGGCGTCTGCACGCGCCCCACCGACAGCACGCCGGTATAGCCGGCCTGGCGCCCCAGCAGTGTGAACAAGCGGCTCAGGTTCATCCCGATCAGCCAGTCGGCGCGCGATCGGGCGAGTGCGGAGAAATACAGCGGCAGCGTCTCGGCGGACGGCTTGAGCACACCCAGCGCTTTGCGGATCGACGCATCGTTGAGCGCCGACAGCCACAGGCGCTGAATCGGCCCGCGGTAGCCGCACAGGTCGATGATCTCGCGGGCGATCATCTCGCCCTCGCGGTCGGCGTCGGTCGCTATCACCAACTCGCCCGCCTTGGCGACGAGTTGCTGCACGACCTTGAATTGCGCTGCGGTCGCCGCCTTGGGCTCGACACGCCAACGCTCGGGAAGAATGGGCAGTTGCTCGATGGCCCAGCGCTTGTATTGCTCGCCGTAGCCTTCGGGTGGAACCGCCTCCACCAGATGACCAATGCACCAGGTCACGACCACACCCGCGCCGCTGTAGCAGCCGTTGCCGCGTTGACCGGCGCCCAGCACACGGGCGATGTCCTTGCCCTGGGAGGGCTTTTCGCACAGGAACACGCGCATGAAGCCTCCTTGGAAATGTGCGGTTCATCGGATGGGCGTCAGCTTGGCGGGGCCAGGAGATGCCGGCAGCAAGGAAGCCGATTGATGCAGACACCGCTTTGTGATCGGCAGGCGGCCCGTTGCCGCAGCGGTGTGCATAGACCGCAGGAGCTGGCACAGCAAGAGCGTCGTTTCGGGAGGGCGGCTGGAACTCCGTGGACGACCTTGGAGCTATCCCCTGGGGATAGCTCGCTGGTGCATCGCGGGCGTATGACGGTTGCTACAGCCGCCCTCGGGGGAACGGCGATGGGCGAATTACTGTCCGCCGGCCGGCTTGGTGCTGAGCGCCACCGACTCGATGCGGTACGGCAGGATGCCCACGCGCCGCGCCTCGACCTTGAACGTCACGCGCTCGTTCTCGTCGGCGTCCTCCCATTCGTCGCGCACGGTGCGGCCCTCGACCAGCACCCGCATACCTTTCTGGTACAGCGTCTTCCAGTGCTCGGCGTCGCGGTGCCACAGCTCCACGGGCGCCCAGAAGCCGCCGCGATCTTCGTACTCGCCGTCCTTCTTCGGGATCGGGTTGTCGAAGTAGACGTTCAGGCGAAGCAGCCGGCGCGGCCCGTCGTTGCCGTTCGGAAACTCGCGGTAGTCCGGCGCAGAACCGATGTTGCCCTCGCCGACGAAGTGCGTGCTCATGGTGACTCCTTGGTGGTGGGTGGAACGGCCGCGGTATGCCCGTGGACACGCCGCAGGTAAGCCGCTTCGGCCTGGGCGGCCTTGCTGGCGCATTCCAGGGCTTGGCGAGCGATGCTGTGGGTCAGGCTGATCTGCATGTTCAGCACGATGCGCTGCAGTTCGATCGCGTACAGCTCGTCGATCAGCGAGGCCGGCGTCGCGGGGTTGGCCAGCAGGGCCTCCCACAACGCCACGCCCATGGAGGAACGGTCGAGGTTGCGCCAGCGCAGGAAGGTCGTCCCTGCGCCAGTGGCCTGCTGGGCCAGTTGCACGTCGAGCAGGCTGAAGGGGTAGGCGCGTGCCTGGGGCAGCACACGCCGCTGCGCCAGGCCAATCACGTCGTCGCGCAGCGCTGCGCACTGGCTGGCCCAGGTCTCCAGACTCCCCTTACCCTTAAAAGGCTGTAAAAGGCCTTTTAGGTAGCCTGCATGTTCCAGCCGCTGGAAGTCCGCCTGTTCCAGCGTCACGAAGCGCGTGGAGTGACTGATGGGGGGCGATGCCGTCATGCGTCAGCACCCTCATTACCCGTCGCTGGATTGGCTGCGCCATCCGTGTGAGCCGGCGCATCGGGCTCGATGGCGGGCGCAGCAGGCGGCGTGCCGGGCTTGGTCGTCGGCCGCGCGATCGGTGGCGCGAAGCGCGAGCGGCGCGTGCCTTCCAGCACGTCTTGCGGCAGCTCGCCGAACTTCTCCAGCGCCGCTCGCGCCGCGGCGTTCTTCGCCGCGAAGTCGTCGCGCGTCGTGCCCGAGTAGCGGTACTGCTGGGCGAGCGAGAACAGGCTGCGCAGCGCGTGCGCGCCATCATTGAGCCAGCGCTCCAAGGTGCTGCGGTCGATCAGCGCCGTGTGGTGCGCCAGGATGAGTTTGCGCGCCAGGTCGTCGTAGTCAGCCAGCAGGTACACCGCCATGAAGCCGAGCTGGGCGTTCACGAACAGCGGCAGCTTCACCGGCTGCACATTCATGTTCTCGCCCAGCGACAGCGCCGGTGGCACGTCGGCCAGGGCCTGGTCGACCTGTTCGCGCAGGGTCTGCAGGCGGGTCTTGGTGTCGGCGAGCTTGTCCTCGATCCGCAACATCCACCAATCCGAGTACGGGTCGTCCTGCTCGGCGCCGCGCTTCATCTTGTTCATGGCGCCGATGAAGCCGTTGAGACCGATGATGCCGGGGCGCCCCTCGGTCGGGGCGCGGCCGTGCCAGATGCGCGAAGCGTGGTGCGTGTGCAGCGTCAGCGACATCGCGCTGCGCAGCGATCCGAGATTCAGTTGCAGGGGTTCTGTGCGTTCGTTGGCCATTGGAGCGACTCGCGGTGAAGGGGCGAGTCGCCAGCATCGGCATCGGCCGGAAGGCTGTCAGTCAACAAACCGCAGCCCATGCGCGCCCGGTTTGTTCCGCACGGAAGGCTGTGTGTGCCGGCTATCCCCTGGGGATAGCTCGGCGGAGTTGTTCGCGGCTCGCGCGGAGGTGAGACCGCGTTGCGGGGCTATGCCTCGCGAGGTCTGTACCAGGCGGCCCGTTGCCCCTCCACCTCACGGTAGCGAAGCTCGAACAGGCGGCACTCGTGCACCACCTGCCGCCAACTGCTGCAGCCGTACTTGGCTGGAAGCTGCTCGGGATGCTGGCCCGCGATCCAGCGGCCAGCGGCGGCAATGGGTGTCCAGCCCTCGACGGCCAACTGCGCGGCGGCCTCGCGCAGCGCGCGAACGATGCCGGCGGCCGGCCAGTCCACCGTGCCGTCCGGCGCGATGCCATTGACCACCAGGTCGTGGAACACATCCGACTGGACGAACTCCGCTGCCAGGCGCCGCGCCTGATCCATGTGCTCGGCCCAGCCGCGCAGCTGCTCAAAGTGTTGATCGATGCGCGTGTAGGCGGAACCGAGTTCGTCCTGTGCAGCGCGACACCCGTCCACGGTCCATAGATCGTGCTTGTCGATGAAGTGGTGCACCAGGGTGTTGCGCAGCGATACCAGGTCTTTGAGGTCGGCCTGGGTTTTGGCGTAGTCCTGCGCAGACAGGCTCAGTTGCACGCGCGTGCGAAAGGAAATCACGTCGCCGGGAAGATCGTTGTCGCGTTCCTTGCCACCATTTCCATCGGTGACCACATACGAACCAAACAGTTGTCCGACCAACGTGCCCAGGGTCTTGGTCGCGGCATCTTCGATCCGCGCTGTGCGAATGGCCTCCAGCGAATGCGCCGGGCCTGAAATCTCGTGGTGGGCCACGATGGCTTTCATGAGGCGCTCGTATTGTTGAAGGCGCAACAGGCATCTGCCCAGCAAGCGCTGAACGTCTCGCTGCAGTGGTTGCAGTACGTTTGTGACGGGGGAAGTCGTCATGTCCATCATCGGCCGGGCTCGTGCGTGGCTGTCCTCGTCTGATTCACAGGCGACAGTTTCGCCTGTCGTTCGGCGGGCGACAATTGAGCGCGGCGGAAAGGTGTCTGTTCCAGCTATCCCCTGGGGATAGTCAACATCAGCGATCACGCAAGGCTTCTCGGAGCTGTGCCAGGTAGGCACGTGCCACCTCGGGGTCAGCCGCACGGGATGCCGGTGGTGACGACGGCGGGGACGCTGGCGCCGCCGATGCACTTTCTCCGGCCCAGGCCTTGAACTCCCCGCGGATCGCCTTCTGGATGATGCCAAACAGGTAGCCGGCCGGGTTGCGTACCGCGCTGTTGTGGCAGCGTGCCGCCCACTCGTCGAGAACGGCCTGCCTCTGCGCCTCGTCCACCTGCTGCAGCGCCACCAGCGCGCCGGCCTGCTGCTCGTCCTTCAAGCGCAGGAAACGCTCGGGCAGCCGCAGGTTCTGCAAGGCCCTCGCGCGCGGTACTGTACGTACTTCATTTATACGATCATTACGTACTGTACGGTCCTCCTTCGGAATCCGAAGAGAGCCGTCCGGCGCGGGTTTCGGCCCTGCTTCGGATTCCGAAGACGGGCGCGCGCCATTCCGAAGCAGGGCTTCCTGGCCTTCTTCGGATTCGTGGTCCACACCCTCCTGTGGATAACCTGGCGTCGTCCAGCCATGCCGTGCCATGCGCTGCGCGAGCACCTGCAGGCGGGTCGGCAGCGTGCGCCCGCTGAGCAGCGGGTCTTCGGCAATCTCCTTGAGCGTGTTCATGCCCACGATCTGTACCGCCTTGGCGGCATGGGTCAGCGCCTGGCTGACCAGGCCGAGGTAGTCGGCATCGAGCTGCATCGCCTCGAATGGCGACAGCGGTTCGTCGTGCAGCACGTAGAGGTTGCCTTGAATGCGGCCGGTCTTCGGGTCGCGCCGTCGTCGCACCAGGCTCAGCCAGCGCGTCAGCCGCAGCAGCGTCAGGGCGCGCGCGACGGTCTCGTGCGATGCCTGCGCCGCACAGGGCATCGAGGCCAAGTAGGGGCGCAATTGGTCGTAGGTGGGAAAGGCGGTCACGCCGTCGTCGTTGAGCTGCAAGCGGAACACCTGCCAGGCATTGCGCTCCAGCGGCGTCAGGCGCCGGTCGAGGAACAGCGCGCGCGGGACGCTCTCGTGCCGGTTGCCGCTGTAGAGAAAGCCGTCCTGGCTCGGCGCCGTGCCCTGCGCCGGTTCCTTCGGCTCAAGGTGCCGCAGCGCCTCGTCGAACAACGCCGACAGCGCAACCGGGCCATCGCGCCGTGGTGCGCCGCCCGTGGTCATGGCTAAACCAACCCCTGGTCGATCCAGTTGCGTATCGCCGCCCACACCACCGACATCGGCAGGCTCAGCGCCTCGGCCAGGTCCATGGTCAGCGCCAGCATCGCCATGTCATCGGTCAGGGCGATATGGCGCTCGGTGACGCCGGCCTTCCAGCGCTCCCACAAGGTCACGTCCTGCGCCTCATCGAGCACCGGATGCCGGCCCTTGCGCTTGGGTAGCCCGAGGATGTCGCGGCGCAGCGCCACTTCCTGATGCGTGAGGCCGTAGAACTTGCTGACCATCTCCGTGCTCGCCCCCAGGCGCAGCATGCGGTCCACCGTGGCGATCTCCCGCTCCACGTCGTGCACCTGGCTCAGCAGCCGCTTCAACACCTCCCGGTTCACCGACACCGAACACCACGACACCGTGGCATTCACCAGCATGCTCACGAGTTCGGGGTGCTTCAGCGCATCCAACTCCTCCTCGCCGAAGCCCATGGCCTTGCAGCGGCGCAACTGGCCGTTGCGCAGGTCATGCAGGGCCTGGGCGATCACGGCCTGGTTGAGTGGGTGCGGTGCCGACATGCGGGAGCCTCCTGCGCTCAGGAATCCTGGCTCGCTACGCCGGCTTCCAGATCCAGTAGCCGGCGCGCCAGGCGCAGCAGACGGAACAGCTTCACCAGCGCAGCATCGCTCAAGCGTGTGGCCGAGCCGCCATGGCCATGGAGCAGCGCCGCCAGCTCGTCGGCCAGCCGCGCGCGGTCCAATCCGTTCGCGGCGGGCGGCGCCGCACTCAGCGCATGCAGCAGGGTCAGCACCGCCCGCGCGAACGCCGGCAGCGCCTTCGCCTGGCCCACGGCCGGCGCCACGCAGACGAAGCCGATGCCGCCGTCGCTGGCCTCGATGTGGTCGGCTACCGCTGCGTCCCCGGCGATCTCGCGCGCGAATTGCGCGATGTGCACGCGCAGGCGATCCGGCGCGTCCAGCCCCGGCTCGATGTACCAGACGTCCGAGATGGGATAGAGCCCGCCGGCCTGCACGGGGATCGCACGCAGCGCATCGGCCTCGAAGTCGGGCAGCTTGTCGCCGAGTTGATCCGCGACCATCCGTTGGATGGACTGCAGGCGCTCGGTGGTCGGTGCCGGCGTCACGATGTGCCCTTGCAGGCGCTCGTCGCGTTGCCCGTGCCCGTGCTGTTCCTCCGGCGCTTCGAGCGGTGCAGGCGGTGTCGCTGCTGGCGCCGGAGGCGCGACCGGCATGGTGTCGCGCGGCACGGACGAGGCGGGTGGCTGCCGAGGCGCGGAGGCCGGCGAGGGCGGTGTAGCAGGCAAGACAGGTGCTGCCGGGGGCGTCGGCGCTGCCGGTTCGCTGGTCAGGGCACGCTGGCGGCTTTCGCTGTCGTTGATCTCCAGCGCCAGGGTGTCGTAGTCCGCCTCCAGCAGCTCGGCCATCTGGCCCACCAGCTCGTCCTGCACCCGCTGCGGCGAGAAGTCGTCCGGCTGTGTGTCGAACTGCGTCAGCACGTCCTGAAACAAGGTGGCGAAGTCCACAGTCACGGTGCGGCCCAGCGCACGCCGCTCCCAGGTGCGCTCGCACGCCTTGCGCAGCACCGCGAGCCGGTCCACCTGATGCCGGCCCAATCCGCCGTACAACAGCGTCGGGATCGCCGGCAGTAGATAGCGCACCGCATCGTTCATGCGGCTGATGTGTGACTGCGGCACCGGATAGCCGTCGGCAGTCAGTCGCCGCGCGAGTTCGCTCTGCGACAGCGCCTGGCCGCTTTCCTGCTCGTAGAACTCGCGCGCCTTCTCGATGCCCAACGCCCGCTCGATGAAGGTCAGCCCGCCGCGCAGCTCGTTCTCGGCCAGATGCCCGGTCAGCGCCACGATTTCGCCGCGCGCCGGCCACGGGCGGAACAGGCACGCAATGCGGAAAAAGCGCTCCTCCTTGGTCTCGCTCCACAACTCGCGCAGGATCGCCAGCCGCGTGTTGCCGCCGTTGCGAATGATGTAGTGCGCCTCGCCCGGCCTGCGCGTGATCGCGGGGGGCGCGTCCAGCCCACGTTCGCGGATGGACGCCTTGATCTCCGCATAGGCCGGGTTGCGCGTCACGCGTGGGTCGTGGTCGTAGGGCCGCAACTGGTCCAGCGTCACCACCATCGGCGTGTCGGCGATGGGGTCGCTCAAGGTCGCGGCCGAAGGGCCGCTGCGCTCGAAGCCGGTGGCCAGCAGCTTGGCAGCCATGTCCTGCGGCGTCAGCTCAGCCACGGCCATTCTCCTGCGCTTGCCGGTCGGCGCGGCGAAGCTGTGCGCGGGCATTGCGGTCGGCACGGTTGTCGCTCGCCGTCGAGCTGGTGTAGATCGACGCGCAGCCTTGCTTCGTGAATTTCAGGTGCCCGCCGGACGTGCGAACCACGCGCCAGCCTTCGCCCAGCGCGAACTCGATCAGCGCGCGCAGCCGTTCGCGGCCGCGCGCCAGTTCATGCGCGCTCGCCATGGCCGGCCCCTCCCGCATCGGCCCGACCGGTGACCAGCGCGAAGCGCTCCCGCCACACGGGGAACAGTTCGCCGGCCAGCGTGCGCATGGTCTCCAACGCCGCGGGCGCCGTGCGCCCAGCCGGCTGCCGGTACTCCACCCGGTGCACCGGCAATCCTCGTGTCGCAGCGCGCGGATAGGCTTCGATGGCCGGTACGTCGGTGCCCAGCACCTGCACGCCGGCCTGTTCCTGAAACACCTGTCGCAGCGCCTGCTGGACCAGCCGCGCATTCGACGACACAGGATGCACACGGTTGATGAGCAGACGCAGCGGCGGCGGCTCGATGCCCAGGTGCCGATACGGCGCGATGTCCTCGATCAGCTGCAGCGTGCCGCGCCGCAGCTCGCGCGCCGCGAGGATCTCCGGCGTCACCGGCGACAGCGCCAGGTCGGACGCCAGCACCGCCATCTCCAGCAGCACGCTGCGCGCGCCCTGGGTGTCGACCAGCAGCAAGTCATAGTGCGTGCGGAAGACGGGAAGCAAATGGCGCAGTCGCAGGCGCCCATCCGGTGCGTGCAGCAGCAGCGTGTTCAGTTCGCCGCGGTCGTCGTTGGAGAGCACCAGGTCCAGGCCCGCGATCGCGGTGCGCGACACCAGTTGCTCGATGCGCCGTTCGTTGAAGGCCAGCATCTCGTAGATGCCGCCGGGCGCGCGCACGTCCAGCGTGAAGTAGCTCGACAGCGTGGGCTGCACGTCCAGATCCAGCAGCAGCACGCGCAGCCCGGCATCGGCGATGAAGCCGCCCAGGTTGGCCGCCGTCGTGGTCTTGCCCACGCCGCCCTTGGTCGAAATGATGGACACCACCTGCATGAGCTTCTCCTCGTCGAATGGCATGAACCGAGAAGAAGCGTCAGGCGCGTTCTTTGAGGCGATCAGCGATCCACTGTTCGATCTCCACCGAGTCCCAGCCCACCGCGCGCACGCCCAGGCGCAGCGCCTTGGGGAACTTGCCTTCCTTCATCAGGCTGTAGATGTGCGCGCGCTTGAAGCCGGTCTTGGCTTCGACCTCGGCGCGGCGCAGGATGCGGTGCTCGGGCGGCAAGGCCGGCGCGATGGTCTGCGAAGACATGAGAGGCACTCCTTGACGCTCGATGGCGTTGTTCAGAAAGTGCCTCGCATTCCACATGCTGCTGCTGCGGAATTCACTGCAACTGCAGAACACGCAACTGCAATTGCAGTCTGCTGTTACAGGCTCAGCGCGATGCCTCCAGGTGGCGACGCGCCTGTGCCAGCTTGCTCCACAGCGTCCGCTCGCTGATGCCGGGCCGCCCTTCATGGTGGGCCAGTAGCGCACTGACCACCGCATCCATGTTGCGGAAGGACGAGTAGGCAGAGCCCGCGGGGGACTTGCCCAACAGCAATGTCAGCAGGCCGCCGATGATGTTCAGGTAGGTCGATTCGCTGCGCAGGCCCGGCTCACGCGCATCGCCCTCTCGGATGCGAATGGCATGCTCCTTCGCCAACGCTTCGTGCTGCGCCTTCAGCGCCGTATGCAGTTGTGCGAGTTCGGCAAGCTGCAGCTTGGCGGCCTCGCGATCGGCCAGCAACACGTTCAGCATGGCGACGCTCACCGCAGGGTGCAGTTCGCGCTCGATGCCGTCGAACAGGAACGGAGGCCGCTCACCGGGGTAGTAATGCGACATCCACGCCTTCAGGTCGACGTGGCGCACGATCAACGCAGGATCGTCGAGTGCGGGGCGCTGAGATTCCTGCGCCATGCCTGCCTTGCCATAAGAAAGTTCATCGTGTGCCAGTGCGTCGAAGATGCGCTCGGAGAAAAGGCGCAGTAAGGGCCAGCGCGGAAAGTCGTTCGGCTCAGGCATGGCACGTGGCCCGAGCGTTTCCAGAATCCGCGGCTCAAAGCGCAACAGTCCCGCCCAACGGACGGCCGCCTCGATCGGGCGGTAGTAGATCCTGGCGCCAAAGGCAAGGCAACTCGATTTCTCCATGTCGCGTGCGTCCCATCGTCGGATCGAACTCTGGCAGACGCGCACCGCCCAAGTGGGCGAGGCGATTGCCCAGAAATCCGGATGAAGCGCAGGACCGGCCGGGATCGTGGAAGGAAGCGTTGCATCGGCGCTGACGGTCGGCCAAGGGCGAACTACATCTTGCTACGCTTGAAACTCCTCAACCATAATGCGGGCGCTTTGCCTTTGGACCGGCACGCGGCTTGGTGGTCGCGCTCCCCTGGAATCAAGCATGGGTGCCGCGCTTTACCCGAAACCTGGTCAAAGTTTTCCGTAGGAATTCCAACGGCGTAAAGTGCCAATGCGTCAATCGGATGAGCCGGTTTGCAACCAGCAAAAGCTCATGCGTTCCGCGTCAGTGAAATGACCGCGGCGGCGAGCCCGCAGGCGGGTGCTGGAGTACAGAAGGGCGCAGCAATTGCGTCGAAACTGGAATCAGTACAGCGCATGAGCCATGCAGATCGGGTCAGCCGCAAGACCAAAAATGAATCGCGCAATCCGAGAAAACTAGCCGCGCACCTTCCGATAGATCCGCGTCAGATCGCGCGTGATGTGCTTGCGTCCTGATGGCATACACGTTCGGCGCGTTCGATGAACCGCTGCAACGGCTCCGTCATACCACCCTCGGTTCGTAACAGATAGGTGGTTATCGATGCGCTCTGATCGGCCAACGGGCGGACAACAACATCCGCCGGCTGGCAAGTTGCCAAGTGCGCGGCAGTGGAAAAACCTAGCCCGTACCCTGCGGCCACCAACGTCAGCATCAGCCCGTGAGAAGCGGCGTACTCGGCCACAATCGGTTGGACATCGACAGAGCGGAACAGTCGTTCGCTCTGCCGACCGCAACCTTGGCATGCCCGTGGATCACAAAGTACCAGCGGATAGCTCACCACTTCCTGCAACGGCACTTCCTTGAAGGCTACAAGCGGGTGCCGTGCGGGCAGGAGCACTACCAAGGGGTCGGCCCACAACGGCTGAGCAATGATCCCGGCCTCCACTTCATTGACCATTGCAAAGCCGGCGTCGAACAGATTTGCGTTCAGCCCCTGCACGAGTTCGGTCAGCGGTACTTCGGAGAGCCGGATGTTTACCTGCGGCGACTCTTCGCGGCACAGCGCAAGCAGTGCTGATAGCCTCGCCCGTCCTATGTCTCTCGACAGCGCGATGCGCAAAGTGCCCTGAAAACCGGAGGCAGCAGCCTTCGCTCTGGCCACTGCCTGCTCAACGCTCAACATGACGCGGCGGGCGTCCTCCAAGAAGACTCGCCCTGCCCAGGTCAGGGTTGCGCCACGCGGCGTGCGACTGAGCAACGTCACGCCTAGAGTTGTCTCCAGCTTGCGGATCGTGCGTGATAGGGGAGATTGTTCTATGTGCAGCCGCCGAGCGGCTCGACCGAAGTGCAGTTCCTCGGCTACAGCAATGAAGCAGCGAAGATGACGTAAGTTCATGCGCAGTCCTTCGTGACGTGACCAGTCCTTATGATCGTAGGGAGCCGCATGCGTGCGGAGAAGAGACCGGCATGTCTTGCAGCGCCTGCCGTCGCCGGCTCACAGCACGCGGGCAATGGTGTCCGGAGTTATTGCAACGCTGCTTGAGCGCGGGCGGCGGTCATGGCGGATGGCTAGAGCACTCGCGCCAGCGCGCCTCGGCTAGTCTTCTGTGGCCGCAGCGACCCGAGGAAGACAGTCGCGGCGTCTTACGTCACTCCCCGAGGGCGAGCGATTTGGTCTGTCGACACGGGCGGCGGCGCGGCGTCTGAAGCTCGCGCCAGCGGGCATCGCGCCGGATGAACTGTCGATGGGCATGTTCGGCGACTTCGAGATCGCCACCTGTAACCGCGCTGCTGAAGCACTGCGACCGGAGCAGCCGCAGCAAGCGGCTGACGCGGGCGGACAAGCAATTCCTGGAACATGTGCCGCGCATCTTCACTGCCTTGCAGCAAGCCCGCGACAGCGTGAGGGCAGCGGCCAACGGCTTTCACGGTCAGCAACGCATTGCGCTGTCCGATGGCATCACCCCGTCGCGCTTGCCGACCTTGCTGGCGCTATGCCGGCAGGAGGAGCCCGAAGTCGAGTTGCGCCTGTTCGAGGTGCCACTGTCGCAGCAAATCAAGGGGCTGCATGACGATCTGTATGACCTAGGGCCCAGTCTGGTGAAGTGGGTGACGGCATCGTGGCTAAGGTGCTTTGGAGCGACCCCCTCATGGTCGCGGTGCCGGCATGGCATCCGCTGCTCAAGCACAAACGTATCTCACTGGACGAGGTGCTGCGTTATCCGATGGTGCCGTGTGACCCACATGCATGCGGGAGTCATGCACGTCAGATCCAACGAGTGCTGCGGCGGGTGAAGCAGGAACCCGTGATCGCTGAACGGGTGGCTTCTTGGGAACCTGGAACTCGTCGAGGTATATCGATTGGATAGGGGCTAGTCTTCCGTCAGCAGGTGTAGCCATCCCCTGCTAGCGACTTCCATAGAACTTTTCCACGAACGAGCGACGGTAACTCTGGTGGCAGGCTAGGCAGCTTTGCTGGGTCTTGGAGAAAGCCGCGATGACTGCTTGGCCGTCACTCCGCTTTGCGGCCTCGCCCATGGCGGTCGCGGCGTCATGCACCTGTCCATCAAGACCCCGAAACTTTCCAGCGTCTGCCCCAAGCCAGGCAAGGATGCGCATCTTTTCCGACATGGGCGGCTCGGCATGCTTGGCGATTCGTGGTGCTAGCTCGGCGACCAGCGGCCAGTCTTCTTTGGAGATCGCGCCCGTGACGGCTTGCATGTCGCGACCGAGTCTTTCCATTATGGTACGAAGCGCCATTGGCTTTGCCGCCTCTACGGACTGCGCACCGAGTGCCGTGGCGAAGGTTGCCAAGAGCACGGACAGCGGGACGGTGAAAAACGATCTGGGTTTCAAGGGCTGGTTCACGAATTTCTCCATTGATGTTGTGACGAATGCTTTGGGTCTAACGATTGGTTGCAGGTGTCCTCAAAATTCCAGACTCAGCGCGATCGATCCGAATGCGTGATGGCCCGCCTGCTGGTCGAACTCGCGGGTTCTCCAAACGCGCATCACGGCGAGCCGTACGCCACGTCCAGCAACGATCCATTGGCTACTGATGCCGAGAGCTGCTTGCGCGATCCAAGGCCGCCGGCTGACGTGATGGCTATGCCGGAACATGTTTCCGTCGAGTGAGAAGTCCCAGGCGACGGCTTTACCCTCCAGATTCAGGAAGACATGTGCCCCAGGTTTGGGCGCCAGGACCGACTGCGGCGTTGTCGTGCGCAGATCGGCAACACCAGAGGGCGGGCGGTTCTCTGCGCCAGGGCGGATCGGATAGCTGCCGAAGTCGTTCGGTATGTTCCAGCCCGCGCGAAACTCCACGCCGGTACTGGCGGCGGTTTCGATGTTTCCGACCCGCAGGGCATAGCTGCCGATCACGTCGCTGCCCCATCCAGGGCGGACCGCACCCTCCGTGTACGGCTTGAACTTGCGCTCCATGGCCATCTGAAACGCCGGCTCGTTGCGCAACTGGTTGTCCCAGCCGCGAAATCGCTCAATGCCGCGTGCCCGATGCACCAGATCCTGAGATTGCTCGGCCAGCGACCAGGGGCCGATCACGCCCAGGGTCAGCTCACGCACGTCAAGCATTTCGTAGCTGGCGGCTTGTGGGTGGATGCGGCGATTCCACGCCAAACCCAGGTAGAGCAAACCAGCGTACGGTCGGTCATCTGGAATCACGTCGGTGCGCGTCTTGTTCTCGGGCGTGTACATGGACTGGCCAAAGCGCACGACGAGGTTTTGCGACGATGTCTGGGCGCCGGAATCGCGCCAGAACCCGGGATCAGCCCAGCCGATGAAGCGGGCGTACAAACCAATCGGCTGTGGCAGGCACTCGGGACGGAGCTCGCCTTGCAGATCACGTGAGACTGCTGTTAGCGCGACACCGTTGGTGTAGTTGCGGTCGGAGCCGGTGAATAGATCGTTCTCCAGGCGCAGGGTGCCACCCCGCCAGCGCAGGGATTGCCCTGGCGAGCAGGAGGGAGGATCTGCAGAGAGCGAGAAGTCGGAACCGAAAGCAGAAATCGGGCTGAACAATGCACAGGCAATCAACAAGGTGGCGCACTGCATCGACTGCTGCACCTTGGTGCCGCACAGGCTCCGGCAATACCCGTCGACGCCGATCATGTCGCCCCATCGCCTGCTGCCCTGTTGACGTAAAAGCGTTCGAGGGCACTAACGATTTCCTCGGCTTCGTCTACGCAGGTGAACAAGTCGAGATCGGATGGAGAGACATAGCCTTCGTCGAGCAGAAGATCGAAATCAACTACGCGACGCCAGAATGCACGGCCGACCAGCACCACCGGAATACGCTGCATCTTTCCGGTCTGGATCAAGGTGAGCACCTCGAACAGCTCATCGAGCGTTCCATAGCCACCGGGGAAGGCCACCAAGCCCTTGGCGTGCAACAAGAAGTGCATCTTGCGCAGCGCGAAATAGTGGAATCGGAACGCCAAATCCGGGCACATGTAGGGGTTGGGTGCCTGTTCGTGGGGCAGCGTGATGTTGAGGCCAATCGAACGTGCGCCGACCTCGAAAGCACCGCGGTTGGCGGCCTCCATGATGCCGGGCCCACCCCCGGTGACGACGACGAAATCACGGCGGTTTTGCTGCTGGAAACGCGCCGAAATAAGGCCCGAGAAACGCCTCGCTTGCTCGTAGTGACGTGCCTGTTCGACCCGGCGATTGGCTCGGGCAAGCTCTTGCCTCAGCCCGACATCCTCCGGAGTGACGCGCGCCTGACGCTCCAGCGCGCCAAGACGGGCTTCTGCCGTCTCGGCATCGCTCACGCGTGCGCTGCCGAAGACCACTACCGTCGAGCGAATGCCTTGCTCGTGCAGGATGCGGTCAGGCTTGAGCAGTTCGAGCTGCAGTCGCAGCGGCCGCAGTTCTTCCTGGCCAAGCAGCTCGATGTCTTCGTACGCAAGACGGTACGTTGGCGACTCGCGGATGGCGCGCAGGCGTTCATCGAGATCTTCGGCGGGCTTCATCACTCGTGCGCCAGAAAGTCCGGCCAGCGCAGCGCATGACCATACTCAGGCACCGTGACCTGCCAGCCGAGTTGCTGTTGCAAGAGTTCGGCGAAGGTCTGGGCGGCGGACAGTTCCCCATGCACCACGAAGGTTTGCGCCGGGGGGTGAATAAAACCCCGAGCCCAATCCAGCAACGCCTTTTGGTCGGCATGCGCCGAGAGGCCATCCACGCTGTGGATCGCAGCACGTACCGGAATGTCCTCACCGAAGATGCGCACGCGTTCGGCCCCCTCGATCAGGCGCCGGCCAAGCGTCCCCTGCGCCTGGAAACCGGGAAACAAGATGCTGCATTCGCGGCGTGGCAAGTTGTGCCGCAGGTGGTGCCGGATGCGTCCCGCATCGCACATGCCGCTGGCAGAAATGATGATGGCTCCGGAGCGGATCCGGTTCAGCGCCATGGACTCCTCAGCGCTCGCTGTGAAACTCAGGTATGGGAGGTTCTCGCCGCGCGCGTGCCAGCCGGCCAACCGCTTCGCCTGTTCGTCGAACAATTCGAGATGCTCGCGCGTGATGCGCGTGGCCTGCGTGGCCATCGGCGAATCGACGAATACCTTCGGTTGCCGCAGCCGCCCCTCGCAGGTGAGTCGGTGCAGGTGATAAAGGATTTCCTGGGTTCGGCCGACCGCGAAGGCCGGCACGATGACATTGCCGCCGCGTTCGAACAATGTCTTTTCGACGATGCCGATCATTTCCTCTTCGGTCGCCGAGAAATCCTTGTGCTGGCGGTTGCCGTAGGTGGACTCGATGACGAGGATGTCGGCGTCCTCGATGGTTGTCGGGTCGCGCAGTATCGGGCGCCCCGGCTGGCCGAGGTCGCCACTGAAAACGAGCTTTGTCGGGTAGCCATATTCGGTGACCCAGACCTCGATGATGGCCGACCCAAGAATGTGCCCGGCATCGCGGAAACGGGCGCGCACCCCGACGCGGGGCGCGAACTCCCGGTCGTATTCGATGCCTCGCACCTGCTGCAAGCAGTCGCTGGCATCCTGCAGCGTATACAGCGGCGGCAGTGCGTCCTTTCCGCGGAGTCGCTGCGCATTGCGTTTTGCATCGCTCTCCTGGATGTGGGCACTGTCGGGCAGCATCACGCCCAGCAGATCAACCGTGGCGGGAGTGGCGTAGATGGCCCCCTTGAACCCGGCGCGCGTGAGTTTGGGCAATAGCCCACTATGGTCGATATGGGCATGGGTCAGGAGCACGAAATCAATCGACGCCGGGTCGAACGGGAATGGCTCATGGTTGCGCGCCGCCGCCGTGCGGCCGCCCTGAACCATGCCGCAATCCACCAGGAAGCGTACGTTGAGCGCTTCCACCAAGAAACACGACCCGGTGACTTCGCGCGCAGCGCCCAGAAAATGCAGTTTCATGGGATGCTCACTCCGGTTTTTTCTTTTGTATCGGGCAAGTGCTCAGGCCAAGCAGACGGTAGCCCGGACAGCGGCCAGCCAGGCCGGTGATGAGGGGCATGATTCCGATGAGTCCCAGCCAACGCCAGGATGAATCCAGCCACAGCGGGAGGCTGAGCAGAACCAGTCCGACGACGATGCGGACAATGCGGTCGAGACTTCCAACGTTGATTTGCATTACGGTCTCCTTGTGTTGAGTCAACGGCTTGAAAACGCGACGGGGGCGGCAGCGCCCCGCAGCGGATGGGTTGCGGTCGATGCCGTCGTGGATACGTCCCAGCCGCCACCAAGGGCCTTGTACAGCGCCACCAGTTGCACGGCGGCGTTGGTATGCGCGCGTGCGGCTGCGGTTTCGGCCTCGTGCAGGCTGCGCTGGGCAGCCAGCAGTTCGACCAGCGCAATGTCGCCTGCCGCATAGCGCGCCTTGGCGTGGCCGTAGCTGGTGCGCGCGGCATCCAGTGCCATACCGCGGCGCTCCAGTGTGTCCAGCCCGCCGTGGTAGTCGCCAAGCGCGCGCTCGGCATCGCCCAGCGCCGCCAGCACGGCCTGCTCATAGGCCAGCGCGGCCTGTCGCTCGGCCGCCTCGCGTGCCCGAATTTCGGCTCGCACACGGCCACCGTCGAACAGGCGCCAGGAAATCAGCGGCAGGATGGAAAAACGCGAGCTGGATGCATCGAACCAATCGCCCGTGCTGAGCGCTTGGAACCCGCCGCCGATACCGATGGAGAGTTTGGGGAACAGTTCGGCCGTGGCCACGCCGATGTCGGCGGAACTCGCTGCCAGGCGACGTTCCGCAGCCAGCACGTCCGGGCGCCGGCG
>OFTY01000307.1_pt1 | contig 42599 bp, 41 predicted proteins | sample 1775061 | NCBI WGS metagenome assembly OFTY01 (sample SAMN08195773, study PRJEB24354) | sludge metagenome | isolation source: sludge from phenol fed wastewater aerobic bioreactor B | place: India: Nagpur | collected 2016-09-16 | reverse complement strand
GGAATGTTTCTTGCTGATCGTTATATCCTTGGTACCTGCCCGGTTTGCGGCAACGAAAATGCCTATGGAGATCAATGTGAAAAATGTGGGACTTCCCTTTCGCCCGAACAACTGATCAACCCACGCAGCGCGCTGAGCAATGCCGCACCCGTGAAGAAAAGTACGAAGCACTGGTTCTTTCCACTGAACGAATATGAAACCTGGCTGAAGGAATGGATCGTAGAAGGAAAGAAGGACAGTTGGAAAACCAATGTATATGGTCAGTGTAAAAGCTGGCTCGACAGTGGGCTGCACCCGCGTGCAATGACCCGCGATAGTAGCTGGGGTGTACCCGTACCGCTACCCGAAGCTAAGGGCAAAGTGTTGTATGTATGGTTCGACGCACCGATCGGATATATCAGCGCTACCAAAGAACTTACGCCCCTTTGGAGCGATTACTGGCAAAAAGAAGATACAAGGCTAATACACTTCATCGGTAAGGACAATATTGTTTTTCACTGCATCATTTTTCCGGCCATGCTCAAGGCACATGGTGGCTTCGTTTTGCCGGATAATGTGCCCGCAAATGAGTTTCTGAACATTGAAGGAGAAAAGGTCTCCACGTCCAGAAACTGGGCGGTATGGGTACATGAATATCTCAATGATTTTCCGGACCAGCAGGATCAGCTTCGGTATGTACTCTGCGCGAACGCTCCGGAAACTAAGGACAATGACTTTACGTGGAAGGATTTTCAAACCCGCGTCAACAGCGAACTTTCCGGAAATTTCGGAAACTTCGTCAACCGTGCCTTTGTGATGATGCACAAACTCTGTGGCGGACGTGTCCCTGCTTTGCACGACCAGGCACTCAATGATACAGACCGTGCGCTGATCTCGGATATTCAGTGGACCAAAGAAAGGGTAGAAAAATCTATCGAAGAATACAAGTTTCGCGATGCGCTGAATGAAATCATGGCGCTCTCTGCAAAAGGCAATAAATATCTGCAGGTCAATGAACCCTGGAATCTTGTGAAGTCCGTCGCTGAAAATCCGGAGCAGCAGCAGCGTATCGACAACTGTATCCATTTATCGCTGCAGCTTTGCGCAAATCTGGCCATACTTATCAATCCCTTCCTCCCCTTTACAGCACAGAAAATGTGCGGCATGATGAAGGTAGTAGAGCGCATGCTGGACTGGGAGCATGCAGGAAAAATAGATCTGCTCAAGGTAAATTACCCGCTGCGTGAACCACAGATACTCTTCCGGAAAATTGAGGATACCGAAGTGGCCCAGCAGGTAGAAAAACTACATAGCAATCTTAAAACTGGCGGAATGGCGCCTGCTGCGGCTGTAGAAAGTCCGACAGCAGCGAAAGCTTCTCCTGCGCTGCCCGAAATACAATACGACGATTTTGCAAAAGTAGAATTGCGGGTAGGCACGATCACTGCCGCCGAGAAAGTGGCCAAAGCGGATAAGCTGCTGAAACTCGAAGTGGATATGGGGACGGAGAAACGCTGCATCGTTTCCGGCATCGCCCAGCATTTTTCGCCGGAAGATATTGTGGGAACACAGGTGACGGTTGTGGCTAACCTGGCCCCACGCAAAATGCGCGGCATTGAAAGTCAGGGCATGATACTGATGGCGGAAAATAAAGAGGGAAAGCTCATCTTTGTTGCGCCGTTGCAACATGCCGATGAGGGCAGTATGGTAAAATAGACTGCTGATAAGCGAAAACATTACGAACACAACGCATAAACGCAAATGAAAAAGAAGACCCTTTGGTGGATTATTGGCGGGTCGGTAACCTTGCTGACCATACTGATAATCGTTGGTAAAAGCAGCAGTGATCATGGAACGAAAGTAGCTGTCGAAAAAGCGGATAAGCACACCATCACAGAGACGGTAACAGCAAGCGGGAAAATATACCCAGAGACAGAAGTAAAAATAAGTCCTGAGGTGAGCGGTGAAATTATAGAACTGACGGTGGAAGAAGGCGACAGCGTACGCAAGGGTCAGTTGCTCGTGAGGATCAACCCGGCCATCTACAGCTCGATCGTAAACCAGGCTGAGGCAACAGTGCAGGAGAGCCGCGCACGGGTAGCCAACTCCCGGGAAATGGTTGCGCAGTCGAAGGCCAGTTACGATCAGGCTGCCGCAAACTACAAGCGGAATAAAAAACTCTTTGAAGACAAGGTAATCTCAGCACTCGAATTCGAACAATCGGAAAGTGCCTACCTCAGCGCAAAAGCTGCCTACGAAGCAGCTCAGGCAAATGTTTCCGGCGGAAGTTTTTCGGTGCAGGGAGCATCGGCCGGCCTCAGTCAGGCAAGGGAAAACCTGAGAAAAACCACCATTATTGCACCCACCTCCGGAGTGATCTCTGCACTGAATGTAAAACTGGGCGAGCGTGTGGTAGGTACCGCACAAATGGCTGGTACGGAAATGCTGACCATAGCCGACCTCGGAAGGATAGAAGTGCGTGTGGACGTGAGCGAAACGGATATTGCCAAAGTAAAGCTGGGAGACACCACAGTGATCGAAGCCGATGCTTACCGCAACCGTAAATTTACCGGCGTGGTTTCCAAAATCAGCGTAAGCAGTAAGGCCACCGGACTGGCACAGGTCAGCACCGACCAGGTGACCAACTACACCGTGCATATACTCATATTGCCTCAGAGCTATGAAGACCTGCTCGCACAGCACCCCAACAGATTCCCGTTTAAACCAGGCATGTCTGCCAGTGTGGAAATACAAACCCGGCGTGAAAGAAATACCCTTTCTGTTCCCGTCAATGCGGTGACTACAAGGGATTACCCCGATAGTTTGAAGAAAAAGTCGGCTAATCTGGATGATGTACGCCAGGTTGTTTTCGTATATGATGCGGCCACTAAAAAAGTAAAGGTTCGCGATGTGAAGACCGGTGTACAGGACAATTTGTTCATTCAGATCGTTTCGGGCCTCAACGATGGCGAAGAGGTGGTGACCGCCCCCTACGGAGCCATAGCCCGCACGTTGAAAGACAACAGCAAGGTGCAGGTGGTAAAAAAAGAGCGCCTGTTCGACACGCAAACCGACAAGTAAACAGCCCGGAGCGCACGACGATGTAGCCCGATCACGATACCCGGATCAAAAACAATATTGAATTGACTTTACCGACTACAGGAAAAATTGGAATCATAGGCAACGGAAGCTGGGGCACCGCACTGGCCAAAATCCTTACCGACAACGGTCAATCCATCCACTGGTGGGTACATAACCGTGCGTCTGTTGATTATCTCATTGAGCGAAACCATAATCCCAACTATCTCACTTCGGTGACGTTTGCAGAAGACAAGATAGCACCTACAGATGATCTCGAGGCTGTGCTGCGGGCCTGCGACATCATCGTATTTGCGGTTCCCTCTGCTTATGCGCAGGGGGTCATAGAAAGTGTAGAAAAAACATTCTGGCAGGGCAAAAAAATTGTATCGGCGATCAAGGGCATTCTTCCCGACTGCAATTTGTTACTCAACGACTACCTTACGCAGCATATGGGCTACGACGCCATGCAATACGTTGCCATCACAGGCCCATGCCATGCCGAGGAAGTGGCCGAAGAACGCCTGAGTTACCTGACTTTTTCCGGACTCAACGAGTCACTTGCAGGCTCAGTAGCCGAAATATTTCGTACCCATTACATCCACACTACTTACAACCACGACATCTGGGGCGCACAGTTTGCTGCGGTGCTAAAAAACATCTATGCCATCGGAGCAGGCATGGCCCACACCTTAGGTTATGGCGATAACTTTCTGAGTGTATATATTACTAACTGCTATCGCGAAATGTACCACTATCTCCATGCACACTTTCAGAAGGTACATCCCTCCAACATTCTACCCGATTTTCATACCAGCGCCTATCTCGGCGATCTCCTGGTGACCTGCTACTCCCTGCACAGCCGCAACAGAACCTTCGGTGCCATGCTCGGCAAAGGATACTCCGTAAAATCCGCCATGCTGGAGATGAACATGGTAGCAGAAGGCTATTATGCTTCAAGAGGAATGCAGGCTATGTCGCGCGAATATATCATTGACTTGCCGCTGGCCACTTGTCTGTACGAAGTGCTTTGGGAAGGAATTCAACCCGATGATTGCTTTCGGCAAATAGAGCATATGCTATCTTAGTCCCACACGTTCAGCGTTCATCAGGCTTGTACCACACCAGGCGGTCCGCATAGAGCACATACAGCGTGTTGCGTACCCAAGCCGCGTTAATGATCGGCATCTGTGTAGCCGGGATGGGTAAGACTTGCGATCTGATCGTCTTCAGGTCCCAACTGAAAAGGCTGTCATCGCGATAATAAATAATTTGTGAGCCCAATACCTGCATTTGCTTTACACCGCGAAGCGCCAGTGTATTCAGGTAGTTACCATACCTGTCGAAAGTAAAGATGCCCCTCGCCGTATCTGCCAGAAAGACTTTCCAGTCGCGCTCCACCAGGCAGGAGGGCATGGGCACCGACTGGGCTTCAAGTCGCATGTCATTCGTTTCAGAAACAATTTCCAGTTGCGCATTGATCTTCTTTAGCCGGGCATTGAAAACATCATAGATCCAGATATTGCCGTCGGCGCTTGTTGCCACCACGGGTACATTTGGAATGTTCAGGTTTCTCAGGTCTAGTTCGTTCTTTGCCGCCAGCATACGATCCAGCAACACCAGCTTCGAATAGGCGGGATAATATACTACCAGCCGCAAAGGATTCGTAGCATCAACATAACCGATTGCACCATTTTGCACACTCCTGAAAAATCCTGTGCTGTCTCCGGATTCATTGTACCGGACCAGATCGTTGTCGCCTTTCACCACGTAAACATTCCCCAGTTCATCTACCGTCATAAACGTTGCCTGCATCGGTAAGGATGCCGCGGCCTTCCAACCCGCCAACTGTGCCGAAGAAAAAAACGAGAGGAAAACACAACTGATACCGATGAGCCATTTCATACCGGGCTTAAAGTTAGTCAGATTCTACGTGCCGACCCCGGCTATTGCCCCCTCAGCCAGAGCACGAAAAAGCCTTCCGCTAAGAGAAGGCTTCTACCCTACTTCCATAATGTCGCATCAGGCCATTTGTCCGTTAGCATGCTTACGTGCTTTGCGGGCTACCTGCTCTGCATCGTCCATGAAGTCTTCCGCATAATCTTCAGACTGATCGCGGAGTTTTCTTAGTCTGCGGGCAAGATCTCCGGAACGATCCGCAATGTTTCTGCGCAATTCATTACCTTTTTCAGTTTGGGTAAGCAATAAACCTACGGCAACCGCAGCACCCGCCAGCAGCAATACTCTTGAAAGTTTCATAAGTAGTTTTGTTTTAACAGTGAATATCACGGACAAATACTACAGAATCATGCCATCGACCCCTGCGGTGGCCGTGTGCCTATGGAGCATAACAAAGCCGGGAAGCGAACCTCCCGGCTTAATATTTTTTCCACTTCGTGTTTTACTTCATCGTAGCTGCATCTTTCAGAAACTGCTGCAGACCAAGATCCGTGAGCGGATGCTTCAGCAATCCAAGAATAGAGGGCAATGGGCAGGTACAAACGTCAGCCCCGGCTGCTGCGCAGCGCACAATGTGTAGGGGCGTACGGATAGATGCAGCCAGCACTTCGGTCATATAGCCCTGTGCATTATAGATGCCTACAATCTCTTCAATCAGTTGAACACCGTCCCAGTTGCTATCATCAATACGACCCAAAAACGGCGACACAAATGTTGCTCCTGCCTTGGCGGCCAGAATAGCCTGCCCTGCAGAAAATACCAGCGTACAATTGGTCTTAATATCGTTGTCGGTAAACCATTTGATCGCTTTGATACCCTCTTTGATCATCGGCACCTTTACTACAATATGCTCGTGGATTTTTGCCAGTTCCTTTCCTTCAGACACAATCTCATCGAAGGTAGTACCCAACACCTCTGCACTGACGGGTCCATCCACCATTTCGCAGATGGTCTTATAGTGTTCAAAAATTGCATCCCGGCCTTTGATGCCCTCTTTCGCCATCAGCGAAGGATTGGTAGTAACACCGTCGAGAATACCCAGGTCCTGGGCTTCACGTATCTGATCGAGATTGGCAGTATCAATAAAAAACTTCATTTTGTTGCTTTTTCTTCTTGTGTAAAATTAGTTCCTGATGTGCAGCGACGGAAAATTTTAAGGGGATTTTTGCGGAAGTATGAATCCTTTGTGGAGAAAATAATCAGTGTCGGATCTGCAAAAAATTACCATCTCTGCCACCCTGCGCACATAAAAAAACTGACAGGTTACTCACATCGCACCGCTACAACCGCCTACCCTTGCTACATTCCTGTCCTGGGGGAGTTCAGCAGGAGCTGGTCGTGCAAGACCTGCCAGGGCGGCAAAGATAAAGCGGGAAACCGAACCAAAGCAAGCCGTAGTCAAAATGTTTTCAAAAAAATGTTTTTGTAATAACTAAGGGTAAAAGCCGCTACAGTTGTTTTACGGGAAAGCGATAAATTGTCTGCTACTTTTATCATCGATCTGCAATACCCGCTCATGCACGAATCACAGCCCGGAGACGGACTTTCCATTTCTGCGGCAGAATTGAAGTTTAAGGAGCTTTTTGGCACATACTATGAGCCCCTTGTTCGCTACGCCTATTCTACAGTACAAAGCGTAGCGCTTGCCGAAGAAATTGTGCAGGAAATTTTTTGCAGAGTGTGGGAAAGAAAAGGGCCGGAGGGTTTGTGGAAGATCAATCAGGCCTATCTCTACGCGGCCGTGTTCAATGAATCTGTGAACCTACTGAAGCAAAGGAAAAGAAACAGTCCGTTTGAAGATGACCAAATTGAAAGTGTAGCACCGAGGCATACCGCCGACGAAAAGCAGCTTCAGGAGGCAATAAGAGCCGCACTTAATGATTTACCGGAACAGTGTAGAACCATCTTCCATCTGAGCAGAAACGAAGGAATGAAATATAGGGAAATCGCTGAGAAACTAGGCATTGCACAAAAAACAGTAGAAGCACAAATGAGCAAGGCGCTGAAGATATTGCGCTCGCGGCTCTCGGATTATCTCCCCGCTATCCTTTTGCTATTCATCCAGGTAAAAAAATAAGGCTATGAGCAATACATTTTTCATAGACGACGGAATGCTGTTAAGCTACTTCAACCAGGAGCTTTCTGCCGAGCAAGCCAAGAATGTGGAAACCTGGCTTTCTATCCCCGCTAACCAGCATTATTACGAACAGCTTCAGATGATCTGGCATCTCAGCGCTTCGAATCTGCCCAGGGCCATTCACACCCATGCGGCCTATCAAAAAGTAAAACAAAGGATAGACACCAGAAGCAAACACAGATATAGGTTGAATGTCTATTATAAGATAGCGGCCAGCTTCCTGCTGCTCCTTGCCGGCTACTATAGTTTGCGACAGTTCAATTTCCAAAAAACCGATACCGACATAACCCGCATTGCCCCTGCCGAACGCAGCCAGCCTGCTGCCGCACCAACGCAAGTGGCGGCACCACCGTCTATTCCTACCAGGGAGCCGCAGGCCGAACTTGCCCGAAGCGTCGAAGAACAGCCCGCCGAAACCACAATTTCTGTTGTGTCAAAAAATCCTGAACCTCAGCCGTCCACCGTGCATAGCAAAGAAGAAATTTGTAACAATACCACCTGCCCTTTGGAAATCTGTATCGTACAAACGCTGAACTGCGATGGTAAGGCCAGCACCTTTGCCCACTGCAGTCTGCTGCAGCCCGACCAGTCGGGAGCGGTTCACTACAAACGCTTTAATACCGGCAACTGCGATGCACCGGTGAAACAAATTACCATAAGGCGGACCACCACCGGCGAAACCATAGTATTGAACGATACGAGCAAAGTGACGGCCGGCGACTTTTTTGACTACATTACGGGCAGCAAGACGGGTGATATCGTGGCCGGCATTTTCGAGACCGACTGCGATAACCGCTGCAGCGACCAAAGCATACAATTAGATAACCGGCATGGAATGCCAGTTTTAAGATAAACTGAACGACTTTTTTTAACCACTTAAAAACAAAATGCATGAAAAAACTTTTCATTGCCTTCTTCTGTCTCTCGCTCTACGGCACTGCTCAGGCGCAGGACAAACAAACACCGGCAACAGAACAAACCAACAAGAATGCCGGTAAATTTCAATTCGAAGAAGAAACCCACGACTTCGGTGAAGTACCGGAAGGTCCATCTGCAGAAACGGACTTCGTTTTCAAGAACGTAGGAAAAGAACCGATCATTATCAGCAATGCAATTGGTTCCTGCGGCTGTACGGTACCCCAATGGCCCAAGGAGCCCATCATGCCGGGCAAGAAGGCCAAGATCCATGTTACGTACAGCACAGCGGGCCGCCCGGGAACAATCCAAAAAAGCGTGACCATTACTTCCAATGCACAGCAACCCACTATGGTGCTGCACATTAAGGGAACTGTTGCAGCCAAAGCAGCCTCAGATGCGGCAGCACCTGCACATTAGCCGGTAAACTTTTTCAGACATGGGGCCGCTCTTCAGAACGGTCCCATTTTTTTATTGGCAAAAAGAGTCGAACGAAAATAGAGTCGTTCGCGCTGCGCCTTCACGTTCATTTGCCATCATAGGCCGCCTGCAATGCAGAGATGTCGAGTTTTTGCATCTGCATCATGGCATCAAATGTTCGCTTAGCCGCTTCAGGGTCGCCGAGGTACACCTGCGGAATAATATCCGGAGTGATCTGCCACGAAATGCCAAACCGGTCAGTAAGCCAACCACACATCGAATACCGTCCTCCTTCGCCCAGCTTTTCCCAATAGTAATCTACTTCCTGTTGATCCTTACAGCTTACAACAAAAGAAATCGATTCATTGAAACGCACATGCGGGCCGCCATTCATAGCCGTAAAGTTTGTCCCCCTTATGGAAAAAGCCTGTGTTATTACTTTCCCGTCAGGGCCGGTCATTCGTTCGAGTTTTTTTCCCTCAGGAAAAGCAGAGAGGTAGAAATCAACCGCCTGCTCGGCGTTGCTGTCGAACCATAGGAAGGGAGTGATCTGCTGCATAGTATATCGCTTTTGTGAGTAACAAATATAGCAGTGCGCAGCGGCAGATGGCGGTGAGGTATGCGACAATTGCAGGGGCGAAATACGCCCTCGGCGTAGTTCATTAGTTTTGCATTTGTGAAAGACAAAAAGCCCGCAGTAGATGTTCTGAATGAGGTGTTGGAAGACAGCCTTCTGGCCTACCCCTTGTCTTCTTTGCTCATCAGTCTCTATCAGCAATACAACAGACGCGGGTTTCTTACCAAAAAACAGATTTTGGCCTTGCATAAAAAAGCATCCGGAATACCAGGATTTTCGGTAGCGCGGCTGGCCACTCTGGAAGCTATAGCACGGAAAATGCCCAACCGTTTCAAATCTGAGCTTCCGGTTGAGGTAGAAAAGCCAAAGGATACTTCTGCAAAAGACCTTCTGGTAAAAATACTTTCTCAATACCCTCAGCACAAACGAGTGCTGTATTTGCAAACCCGGCTGGAATCGGAAGGAGCGCTACATCCAAAAGAAGTTGAGGAGCTTAAGAAATTTGAAAAGTTATTGCTGCAATCCAAAAAATAAAGCGCGGCTCTCACCGCACTCTATTATCTCACAATTTTATGCACTATAGAAATAGTACATCCTTGCCCTATGAAAACCCATATATGCTTGCGCTGTAAAAGTGGTCTTCGCCTGCCATACTTCGAAATCAATGAGACAAAACGATTCAAAACTGCGGTGAACTAAGATGCGGACTTCCTGATGATCAGCGCAATGTCGCTTTTGCCGGTGCTAAACACCTGGTCGTCGGCACGCACATCACGCAGAATGATTCTTTTGGTTTCTCCCTCCACAAAGTCTCTTTCATAAACCGATACACCGTCGCTCATGCGCATGATCCTCACAGAAATACGATCAGGAGATTTGCTGATAAAAATTTGTTCCGGCTCGGCTGCGGCATCTATGGTTACTTCTTTGGCGAGATAGTCGTAGTACTTGAGTCCACCCTTAAGCATTTCATCGCGCCTACTCTTCAGTTTATCAATAATTTCACGGCCGCTAATGGCAAATATTTCAGGCGGCAAACGATGAATGGCTTTTTCAATCACACCGTCCGTAAGCCCTGCCTGAAAAGTCCGGATTCCGGATGCCCATTCCTGTCTGTCGAGTTCGTTGAGAAAAAAGCGGTCGAAGTCGTGCACCTTATGATTGAGCTTTTTAAGATGGTCGGGATGCTTCCTAAAGCCTACCAAATGTTTCATGGCGAAGAGCCGCACAATGCGGGTAAGCAAACCCGTAGAAAGGAAGTAGGCCTGATCGCGGTCTTGCGGAACCGGGTAAATATATTTTGTAGCGCCAGAGTCTGCAAAAACCCAGTCCCACTGTCCTTTGTGTCGATCCCAGTCGGCCACCAGCATATCGAAAAGACGCGCAGTAAGCAAACGTTTTTGCATGAGTTTAAAATGACAGGAAGAATCGATGCAATACCGTACGGAGTCGGTTGATTCGGTATGCAGGTCCTTGCCATTAATATTTTCAGACATCAGCATACACACACTATGGGCCATCACCGGTCTGTACTTTCCGAGCGCCGGATCGTCAGGAACATAGTAAAGTTGCGCGACCGGAGCGGGTATGGACACCGCTGCACAGAGATCATGTACGGTGAGGATGGCATAGGGATACGCAGCAGAAATCTGATCCTGCACGATAGCTTCCACAAAGGTTCCCTGTACGGAACCGGGCAAAGCACCGGTCACAATCTTATCTACGGTTCGAAGTACCCATTCAGAGCCGTCGCGATTAGTGATATGGAGACTTCGGGTCTGCTGACCACCCCCAAGTTTTTCAATGGTAAAGCCGCCCATGGTACTGTTGAGGTGGAAGACCGGCATTCGCACAGGTTCCGACCACTCACGCCGGTAATTTTTTCCAAGAAAAAGCCATTTGAGTGGCGTAAGGTGGGCATAGCGGTGACTCGCCGGCACGATTACCGAGTCCTGATGCGGAGTATGATTTTCGTTTGACCTGTTGTATGTCCAGCCCAGTAAATGATTGCATACCAGAGCGATCGTCACTATTGCAAGTTTCATCAGCAATCTCATTAATCACCTGTATTCGTCCAGTTGTTTTCCTATAGCCCAACAACTTTGTGCCAGCCTTTGAGCAGGCTTTGTTGAGCGGCGCATGCAAAGGGTCAAAAAATAAGTTCATCAGGGATATTTTATTTAGTTTAACGGACGAAAAACCGCACAACAATCTTTTTTTTCAATAACGACCGTAATGAGCATACCCCGGCAGTCATGGCCCGCTATTAAGACTATTTTGTTTGCGCTATTGGTGCTTACCACCCATCTGTGCCTGGCGGCAGACAGTACCAAGGTTCGACCCAGGGTGGCGGTACAAACGGTACAGACGAGCACCAGTTCGACGTTTAATTTATTGCGAAACCTCAACTGGCAGGTGCATATGGCCGACCGGCACGGCAAAACGCTCAACGCCTATTCGCGCCAGCCGGATACCTTGTTCGAAAGCTTTTTGCCGGATACAGTTGTGCTTTCGGCAGATTTTCGTACAGACACTCTCGGCCTGGGAGACAGACTGGCGCTGCGTTACGAGCTTAGCGGGTCGATGGCTGTAATGGCCGATGGACAACCGGTGATCGCTACGGGGAAATTATACAAGGGAAAGGCCCGAAAGTTTTTTACGCACACCAAGAGCGGATATATAGCATTGCCGGATGCTGACAGTTCCCTGCATCTCCAGGTCACCTATGTGCCTTCAAAACAGGCAAGGGCTTTTGAACTGACACTAATCGTAGAATCGCTGGAACGAGCGATAGCGCGGCACGAAGAAACAGAGGCGGACAACCGGCAAACCTTCGGCACCGGATTTTATTTTCTGGCACTCGGTATTGTCTATGGACTATTATTTATGTACTTCCGGGAGAAAAAAGAAAACTTGTACTTTTCCCTGTTTTGCTTTTTAGTGGCCCTTTCCTGTGTATGGGAAAGTTTTCAGACCGACACATTTACTGACCTCGATAGTTTCTTTAACATCATCGCTTTCGAGATGTTGTCCATTTTCCTGTATAAAGTGCTCAAGGATAAGGAAAAATCAAAAATACCGCTCCTCGTTATCCTGCTCACCTTTTTAGTGTGCCTCATTCCAGCCGTTCGGTATCGCTATTGGTATGTTTCCGGCGAGCCCATTCCCATTGTCCTGGCTATAGTATTTGTTGCGTTGTATGGGTACACCTGCATTTATGTACTGTATCTGCTGCTGGCCGGCATAGGTCAAAAAAGGTGGGAGGCCCGCGTGATTCTTTGGGTATGCCTCACCCCGATTGTACTGCTGGTTATTGATTTTATTGCCATCATTGTGGCCGCAGTTATTGAACGGGGTGTGAAGTCCGCCAGCATTTTTGCAAGCAGTGTAGAATACTTCATCACTTTCATTTCTTTCTCCTACCCTTTGGCTGCAGTTATCATTTTGGGTCGCCGCAATGGTCTTACACAGCAGCAACTTACCCGGCAAATAACATCCATCCAACAACTCTCCGAAGAAAAACTTGCCGTAGAACAGGAGAAGAAGCAAATATTGGAAAAGCAAAATGAACGGCTTGAAGCTGAAGTGGCGGAACGTACAGGCGAGGTAGTGCGCCAGAAAGAAGAAATAAGACGGCAGCACGATGAGCTTAAAATCGAAAAAGAAAAGTCTGACGAACTGCTCCGGAACATCCTGCCGGAGAATGTGGCCAATGAGCTCAGGGAAAAAGGCTTTTCAGAAGCACGGCTGTTCGACAACGTGACGGTACTATTTGCCGATTTCGTAAACTTTACGGATGCCGGTGAAAGTATGAGCCCTAAGGAACTGGTCAACGAGCTTGATGCCTGCTTCAAAGCCTTCGATGGTATCATCAGTCACTACAACATAGAAAAAATCAAAACCATCGGCGATGCGTATCTTGCGGTTTGCGGCCTGCCCCAGCCCGATGAAGACCATGCGGCAAAATGCGTTTCGGCGGCAATAGAAATTGTAAAGTTTATGGAAGATCGCTTTGCCGTCTATGGCGAGAACACTTTCAGGATTCGGGTGGGTATCCATTCCGGATCGGTGGTAGCAGGCATCGTAGGCGTAAAGAAATTTGCCTACGATATTTGGGGCGACACGGTGAATACCGCAGCCCGCATGGAGCAAAACAGCGATCCCGGCAAGATCAATATTTCTGAAACTACCTATCAGATGATCAAAGACCGTTTTACCTGCCTTTACCGCGGGGAAATAGAAGCAAAAAATAAAGGGGCCCTTAAAATGTATTTTGTCGGATAGTATGCCTCAGCATGTACCGGTTGCTGGATTTTAAAACTATTTTCGCTTTAACATAGGCTTATGCAGTTTCGAGAAGCAAAAACCTTCATTCTTAAAAAACTCCGGAAAGAGTTACCCAGGCATCTCTCCTACCACAGTGTGGAGCATATCAAAGATGTGTATCAGTCATCAAGATTGCTAGCGGCCGAGGAAAAGGTTAAGGGAGAAGACCTTAAGCTGCTGCTTACAGCGGCTTTATTTCATGATTCGGGATTTCTGATCCAGCAAAAGGAACACGAAAAGATTTCCTGCGATATAGCCCGGCAGTATCTTCCGGATTTTGACTATACTCCTGAGCAAATAGAACGCATTTGCGGCATGATTATGGCCACACGCATCCCGCAAACGCCAACAAACAAACTGGAACAGATTATTGCGGATGCCGATCTTGACTATTTGGGTCGTGACGACTTTTTTACCATTGGCGATAAGCTCTTTGCCGAACTTTCGGTTTATGGCATGCTCAATACCGAAGATGAATGGAATAGCCTGCAGGTGAGATTTTTGGAGAACCACCACTATTTTACCGACACGGCCATAGCCCTGCGTAAACATAAAAAAGACCAGCACCTGGCCACCATAAAATCGAAGCTGAAGCAATCCAAATCATAATGTTGAAAAGACTATCCCTTCCGCACAACGTAGAAGACCTGATTTATACTTTGCTGGGTGTGCTCTCCGCGGGCTTTGCCCTTCGCAGTTTGTTTATCCCCAATCATTTTCTCGATGGCGGCGTCACCGGCCTCAGCCTTTTGCTCCATGAGTTTTACCACTGGCCGCTGAGCATTACTATTGTGGTCGCCAACATACCCTTCATTTTGATGGGTAGCTTTCTGGTCAATAAAAAATTTGCCTGGAAAACTTTTCTGAGCATCGTTCTGCTGGGCATCTGCCTACAGTATTTTCCCTACCCTAATGTTACGCAGGGTTGGAGCAGCCTGATACTGGTATCCATTTTCGGCGGGTTCTTTCTGGGTCTCGGCATCGGTTTGGGTATGCGTGGCGGATGTTCTATAGACGGTATAGAAGTGCTCGCTCTGTACACCTGGCGCAAAGTAGGCTTTACGATGAGTGAGATCATTATGGCATTGAATGCGGCCATCTTTCTCATTGCTGCACTGGCCTTTGGTCTTGAAAAAGCATTCTATGCCATGCTTACCTACTATGTGGCCACACGCACCATCGACTACATTGTAGAAGGCATTGAAGAATACACCGGCGTCACCATCATCTCAGGAAAAAGCGAAGACATCAAACAAAAGCTGGCGCTGGAAATGGGGCGCGGCATTACGATTTACAAAGGAGAACGCGGGTTCATGAAGGAAAGCTTTGAAGTAAGCCACGACTGCGATATCGTTTTTACCGTCATTACCCGGCTGGAAGTACGAAAACTCAAACGCGTGATCGAACATATTGATCCAAGGGCCTTTGTCTTTACCCATACCATCAAGGAAGCGGCCGGCGGTGTGCTCAAAAGGCATCACGGCCATTAGATCTATTGCCGGCGGTGCAAGCTTTCGGGTCGGTTATTCCAGCGTACTTTAGCATTCCATTTTTTTCAAAATACAAAAAGAGAATGTGTCATTGCTTATTTTGCAGAATCTAAGGACTTGACATGTACGTTTCGGAAACAAAGATCAGAGTGCGCTATGGAGAGACAGATCAGATGGGTTTTTTATATTACGGTTATTATGCCCTTTATTATGAATCCGGGAGAGCTGAAGCCTTTCGGACGCTTGGGGTAACCTACAGACAGCTCGAAGAATCAGGCATCATGATGCCGGTGACAGAACTCAATATACAATACCTCCGGCCTGCGCTCTATGACGACCTCATTACCGTTAAAACCATAGTCAAAGAATTACCCACCGGACCCAAGATCCATTTTCATTCCGAACTCTACAATGAGCAGGGCCAACTGCTCAATAAGGGCGTAACCACTCTTGTTTTTTATGACAGCAAAGAGAAAAAGAAGGTTCCCCTGCCCGATTCGCTGAAGCAGATATTGCTACCCTATTTTTAAACAAAACAGAAACAGATGGCCAATACTAAAGCCTCTATCATCACAATCGGAGACGAATTGCTGATAGGGCAAACCATAGATACCAATTCCGCCTGGATAGCGCAACAGCTTAACCCCTTAGGCATAGACATCGTAAGGCGTGTGGCTGTGGGCGACAACAAAGCCGATATTGTAGCGGCGCTCGATGCAGAACTGAGCCGCAGCGAAATTGTTATCATCACCGGTGGGCTTGGCCCCACTGCCGACGATATTACCAAACCCTTGTTAGCACAATACTTTGGCGGCAAAATGGTGGTTGACGAACGCGTGCAGTTGCATGTCCGCTCAATTTTTGAAAGGAGAAATCTGCCGCTGCTGGAGGTAAACCTCAGGCAGGCGGAGGTGCCGGAATCCTGTACGGTATTGTTTAACAAAAGCGGAACAGCCCCGGGAATGCTTTTTGAAAAGGAAGGAAAAATGATTATTTCCCTGCCGGGTGTGCCCCATGAGATGATGGGTATTGTAGAAGACGAGGTGATACCACGACTACGTCAGCGCTTTACCAGCGACGCAATGGTGCATCGTTCCGTAATTACAGCAGGACTTGGCGAAAGCTTTCTGGCAGAAAAGATAAAAGATATAGAAAGCGCCCTACCTGAGCATATCCGGCTGGCCTATTTGCCCGGGTTTTGGATGGTAAAACTCAGACTCACCGGTAGAGGGAAAGACGAGATGCAGCTTATCCGTGAAGTGGACATGCGGCAGGAAGAGATTGCTAACAGGCTGGAAGAATATGTAGTGGCGCTGGAAGACCTGCCCATGGAAGAAATAGTGGGCAGAAAGCTGACTAGTCTGGGGCAAACTGTTGCGCTTGCCGAAAGCTGTACCGGTGGATATCTGGGTCACCGCCTGACACAGGTGATTGGCTCATCTAAATATTTTCAGGGCGGAATTATTTGTTATCAATATGAGGTAAAGGAGCAACTGCTCGGCGTAGAGCATGCATTGCTGGAGCAAGAGGGAGCGGTAAATGAAGCGGTTGCGCTGCAGATGGCCCTGGGTGCCCAACGAAGCATGAAGTCGGATATTGGATTTGGCATAACCGGACTGCTCAGCCCGGGCGGAGAGGAAGGAGTGCCCGTGGGTACGGTATGGATGGCCATTACGAATGGCGACACCCACAAAACCAAAGCATTTCATTTTCCGTATGATAGAGTAAGGAATAAAGAAGTAGCGGTAAATATGGCCCTGCTGATGATCTGGAAATTTGTAAACCATCAATAAATGAGCAGAATTCTCTTTCTGGTAGGAATGTCGGGAGCGGGCAAAACCGCGTGGGGAAGAAAAATGAGCACGGCGTACAAGATGAATTTTCTGGACGTAGATGAATACGTAGAGCGACAGCAAAACAAAACAGTATCCCAAATATTTTCCGAACAGGGGGAACAGGGTTTCCGGACCCTGGAAGCCAAGGCGCTGAAAGAAATTGTGGAACGAAACAAAGAACCCCTGATCGTAAGCTGCGGGGGCGGCACACCCCTGAATCCCGGCAACTACGACCTGATGCGGCAAAACGGCTATCTGGTTTATCTGGAAGCCTCGGTAGAAACCATTCTGGAAAATCTCAAAGATCATCTTTCGGACCGGCCACTCCTGAAAAATGGTGTAATCAGTCCTGCAGCGCGCATCAGAGAATTGTACGGTAAGAGGCGGGAGATCTATGAACGTGCTGATTATAAATTCTGTGTCGAGACTCTCAAGGTTGAGGATCTTTCCGGAGTAGTGGCCTTATGCCGCTAGTACGATGCGTAACCTTCCCGAACCCTCACTCCACCCCGCAAAGTCTGCCGAATCGGTCGCCATACAGGAGGTTTTATCCCCCTGTCAAGGTTAAATTTTTAGATTTTTTATACACAACTCGCTTTAATCGGAATATGCTATCTATATTGCGTTAAAGTACAACTGTATATGCTGCCTAAGTTCATTCACACCATCGTCATCGGAGAGCGTCAGCTTATTTGTCATTATCACCCGATACCTAATGAACAGAGCTATGTGGTACAGATACTAAACGACCATCGATACAATTCAAATTTCAAAATGCAGTTGGATAATGGCCGCTGGACCATTTGAGGAGATGCACCGGTTCAATATATCGATGCCTCGGCCTCCTTTGAAGCACCCATTCTCGACCGCATCAGAGACCGTGAGGAAATTGCCCGCATGGCCTGACGTTCTACGACGCAGCTACATTTTTTGGAAGCAAAAATGAGAGCAACAGCATCACGGCAGCGGCTATGGCCACCGTGGGTTGCAGCCAGGAGGCAAATCCTATATAAGCCACCTGTACACCGATCCAGCCAAGGAGGATGAGCGCCGCAAGGATAGAAAACCTTTGTGCTTTGGGATGCATGAGAAAGACCAGCACAGCCGCCACAAAACAAGACCCGCCTACCACGGTAAACAACAATAAAGAAGGAACAAAATAACTCTTAAATGGGCTGCCTTCGAGCCATTCGAGGGGCACGTCTTTAGCGCCGTCCATGCCATAATACCCGCCGCCAAAGGCATTCATGGCCATGAGCAACAGCAACGCCGCCAAAAGATTTTTTATGAAACGCTGAAGGAAGGTATAGCCATTCATAGGAGTCTTTTATCGTGCGAAAATGCATCGACGGGTTTACAAAATTGGTGTCTGTCGTCACAAATTAGCCTGATGCTGGTTGTAGCACCCAAAGCAGTGACAAATGCCAGGACCCGGAAACTGACTCGTGACAACCTTCTCGGCATCGCGCCATCAGAGCTTCCTCATACAAATTTTTTCATTTTGCAGAACGCCGCAGTTTTCCTTATTTCAGGTAAAATTCTTCCAGCATGGCTTTGTTTTCCGCACTTTCGAAATACAGCAATTTTGGGCTATTAGTCATGAGGCTGGGTCTGGGTGTAATGATGATTACCCACGGCTATCCAAAACTAACCGGCGGCCCGGCGCTATGGGAAAGAGTGGGCGGTGCTATGGGAAATATCGGCGTGCATGCCTACCCAACGTTCTGGGGATTTATGGCTGCAGCTACCGAGGCTGTAGGCGGTTTGCTGCTCCTGCTGGGGCTCGCTTTCCGTCCTGCCTGCTTGTTGCTCTGTTTTACAATGGTCATGGCTGCACTAAGTCATTTTCACCGGGGTCAGGAACTGTCGGAGGCTTCTCATGCCATCGAACTTGCCTTTGTATTCTTCGGCCTGTTGTTTGTCGGCCCGGGCAAATATTCCGTGGACAAAAGCTAATACTTCGGCGCTTTTTCTATCTTGTTGAAAAATTGGCAATGAAACGGATATTTAGTTTGTTGTGCTGCACAGCTTTTAACGTAGTGGTCTCTGCTCAAATGAGCAGCAATATTCCGGTAATACAGGGAAAAATGGAAAGCTATGTAGCCAACGAAAAGATTGTGGAGAAAGAGCCTAAGGTACACTTCACCTCGCCCGAGGAAAAGGTGTATTCGGTTTGCAACGGCATCATTCGCATGGTTTCCAACTTCAATGTAGTGGTGGAAGCCAACGGTGTTTATTATCTCTATCAGGATGTAAAGGGAAATCCGGAGCAGGTAAACAAGGAAGTGAAGCGCGGCGAGCAGATCGGAACCATGTACTTCAACGAAGAAAAGAAAACTTACAGCCTGTATATCGGAATTTTAAAAGGTCCGAAACAGTTTATGACCCACGAAGAAGTAGTAAAAATGTTACGGAGCTGAGCCCGGGTCAGAACAAGGGTAGCTGATTATTTCGGATTCTTCTGAAGTCCTTCGTGTTCCATTGCATTTCCGACTGATTGAGTCCGAATTTGCGGCAATAGAGGTCGAACTGAGCTTTTATCAATTCACCCAGCTTTCCATCGCCCACCATTCTGTTTCCAAATCTGCTGTCATTCACCTTACCGCCATGCAGCGCACTGATCTGATTCCAAACCTTGTCCGCCCGGTCGGGAAATGCCTTGTACAGCCAATCCTTAAAAATATCTCCAATGGCACCATTCAGCCGCACTACGGTATAGCCAGCCCACTGGGCGCCCGCCGCGGCGGCTGCTTTGAGCACATCGTGCATATGCATATCGTTTAGCCCAGGTATCAGCGGTGCGTTCATTACGCCTGTAGGAATACCCTGCTTCGAAAATGTCTCCAGAACCTTAAACCGCGACTGATAGGAAGCTGTACGCGGCTCCAGCACCCGGCGGATATCCTCATCCGTAGAAGTAATGGAACTAAAGACCCTGACAAGATTCATTTTGTTGAGCTCCTGAATTACATCCATATCGCGCAGTACCAGGGCATTCTTGGTAATGATACCCACAGGATTCCGGTATTCCAGGCATATTTCCAGCAGCTTTCGCGTTATTTTCATCCTGCGCTCTATGGGTTGATAACAGTCTGTATTGCCCGAGAGCGACAGGACTGCAGGTTCCCAGCTTTTTGATTCAAACATTTTTTTTAGCAGAGATGGGGCATTCTTCTTGACCACGATCTTGCTTTCAAAATCAATTCCAGCGCTATATCCCCAGTATTCATGCGTGTTTCTTGCATAGCAGTACACGCAGCCGTGCTCGCAACCCTGATAGGGATTGGCAGAATACAACATACCAACATCCGGACTGGTGACTTTATTAACCAGCGTTTTACTGTCATCGAAAATGTACTCGGTCTTGCGCACTTCCTTCTCCCAGTCGTCAATAGACTCGGTGTGCTCCTGAACATAAGTGCTCTGCAAAAACCGACTCGGCGGATTATACTGCGCTCCCCTGCCCTTGTCAAAACGATTGTCTGCCGACTGATTGACCATAAACTATTCCTCCAACAAATATTTATTAATCACCTCTTTGTATGTATTGCCCTCTTTATCCACCAGACTGCCATACATATCCTTTACTGACCCAAAACCAATGGCATCTGTCATCTCTTTGGGCGCTATCACCTCCGATGCCTTTCTGACGACATCTCTGCCAAAACGATCTTTGATATCGTACATCACCCAGCGCAATTTGTCGCGCCGCATAGTGTTGTCAAACAAAGTATAAGCAACATCCGACGACCGGATAAACTTTGAAATAAACAATCCGATATGTAGTGTTTTATCATTAAATATCAAAGTGTTGTGCTGCTGTTCAAAACTATTGATCCTGGAAACAATAGCCTTGCGGAGGTCTGAGGCATCCTGTACGGGAATGCCAAATTTTATGACCGTATCCCAGCGGGTGAAGTCGTTGTATTTCACATAAAAGCTAACCTCGCGGCAAAAAACCTTCTGCTTCACCATGCGTTGTTCCAGACGGGTGCACAAGGAAACGAACAAGCCTTCCAAGGCCTTTGGATTTGACCGCTGATCGCGCGACACGGCACGGGTGGCACTCATAGCCCGGTAACTGTTTTCATAAAGATCCACCTCCATAAAGTTGAGCCGCGAGTACCAGTAGTTACCCACTATTCCACCAAATGCTTTTCTTAAAATAGCAGGAGACGCATATCTCATTTCCAGCGGGTTCCGGATACCAATAAGGTTGAGTTTTCGCTCATTGTTCCGGGCAATCCCCGGAAGGTCTGTAAGCCTCAATTGGCTAAGATGTTCATCAATATTCTCTGAAGTGATGCGCACCAAACCGTCGGGCTTTTGCAGCTCCGTACCCAGTTTGGCGAGAAATGAATTGGGAGCGATGCCGATCGAACATTTTATAAAGTCGCCGCAGGTCTTTCTGATGTCATCCTTTATCTGCCTTGCCAGGGCAAAAAAATCTTTGTACACCAGCTTATAACTCGTGAAGTTCATCACCGCCTCGTCGATACTCCTGGCCATTACATCGTCGCAGTAGCTGTTAAGCACTTTCATAATTTCGATATGGTACCAGCGATAACGATAAGGACGGGCGGAAACGGCTATGATATCGGGACAAAGCGTTTTGCATTCGTTAAGCCGCATACCGGTTTTTACACCAAACTGTTTCGCCTCTATGGAAGGTGCAATGACGCAGGCGGTGGGACTTGCGAAGGGACACACCCCAATCGGCTTGCCACGCAGCTCTTCGCGATCCTGCTGCTCACAGCTCGCAAAAAAGCTATTCATGTCCACATACATGACTACGGCTTCGGGATTAGCGATAAAAGAATTGGCGCGCATACTATTGACACTATTGCAGTCGTTATTCAGACACCAATAATAGCTACTATTTCTGTAACAGCCAATAAAAAATGATAGGGCCGTATGGGCACTATCCGAGGATAAGCTTTTGAAGCGCGCGGTAGCCGCCGTTTGTGACCTGCAAAACATAGAGCCCCTTAGAGAGCTGACGCAGCACTATGGTGTGCTGATAAACCTCTGTTGCTTTGAAGAAAGCCTCATGATACACCGGATCGCCGGCGGAGGAAAACACATCCACTTGTACAATTCCGCTGATGTCCCTGCCGAGCGTCAGCGTAATGGGTTCATGCAGCGCAGCAGGATTGGGGAATACGTTCATGGCCTTCTTAAAAAAGTAACCGAATAATGAGAAGATCAGGGATCCATCAGCATGAAGCAGTCCCGCATCAAGCGACACGGGACCTGCGACATGGTAATCCTAAACATGAGAAAAAGCGGTTTCCAGCGTTACTTAATCTTCCTGAGAAGCTGGTCCAATTTCCGGAAGGTGATCAGGGTAACAACAAGTATTGCAAGCTGCAGCAGTAATTGCAGAAAAGCCATCATGTTATTGTATGATTAATGTTGAAGCCGCCATCTTACCCTCATGGCTTACCTGGATCAGATACGCGCCGGGTGCCATACCATCGGAGGGCAAACTAACAGGTTGCTCGGTCTGTGTTTTCAGAATTTCCCTACGGAGCAGCAGCTTGCCCGATAGGTCACAAACACTGATCTGCACCTTGCCGGATACGGAAGCACCGAGTGAAAAATGTATTGGAGCACCGGTTGTCACAGGATTTGCGCCCATCTTCATGGCGTCTGCCGCTAGTTTTTGAACAGATGTGCTGTTGTTGTTCTTAAAGATCATCATGTTGAAGGACGCGCCGATGGGTATATTGGCAAGGTCTTCGTTTACGATGCGCCAATAGTGATTGTTCGTATCGTATTGCACCCCTACGTTGTGGTTGTTATAGGTTCCCGGATTGATGCCGCCGGGGTTCCACACCTGGGTGAGAAATATGATAGCATTAGGATTGTTGTTGAGATCGGGGTGATTGATGTACGTAAAGTGGTTGGAGGTGTTGTTGGCGTCAGCCGTGTGTACGGCGGTAGCAAATCCGGCTGCAGGTTTTGGTACTATGATATTGAATTCCAGGTTCTGATCCATAGCATCAACATTGTGCTGGTTGTAGATACACCATTTTTGGGAAGCTGTGAGATAAAACACTCCCAGTATTTTGGTGTTGTAGTTGCCCAGCACGTCGCTTACAAAAAAGAGCTCATTCGGCTTTCCATTCAGCCGCGCATCGTCAATGATGGTATAGTTGCCGGAAATGTTTGCGGCGGCTGTAGTGTGTTTCCATGCTTCTACGTCTGTGCCGGGAATGAAAATGTTGTAATGGGTGTTGGGTGTAAAACTGGTGAGGTCCTGATGAAAGAGATACCATTTGTAACTCTGAAAGCGGAAGCCCATTTTCTTATCAACCAGCACGCCGGCGCCGCTGCCTGCGTTTATGTTGTGGGTGGCGAGTAATTGCAGCGTGGAATTACCATTGAGCACTGCGGTATCTAAGATAGTTTTGCTTGAAGTGATGGTACCCGGAAGTGCATGATGCACATAGGCGGAAGATGTCTGGGCTAAGGAGGCACTACCCGTAAGTAGGCTGGCTGCCAGCGCAATAGTTGTAGATTTCAGAGCGTTCATAAAACTGCTTTTGGGTGAACAATAGGTCAAAGATGTACTGAATACACGGGCACCCGGCCGGCTTTTGGGTAAACGGTGTTAGAAAACTGGTAAACGTCGGAAATCGAAGGGTAGGCAGTTTAGAGCAGGTCTATACGCTTCATAAAATCGTCGCGGTAGGTCTTGCCGATAGGAATCTGTAACCCGGGTAAAATGATCGTATCGTCTTCAATACCTTCTATGGACTTGATATTGACCATAAACGAGCGGTGGACACGGATAAACGTATCGGGAGAGAGTTTTTGCTCCAGGGTTTTGAGCGTAGAGCTGATGAGATATTTATGTCTGGAAGTGTGTACAAAACTATAGTTATCCTGGGCTTCCAAGGCCAGAATATCCTCCAGCAACACCTTGCGAAGCTGGTTTTTTACTTTGATAAAAAAGTGCTTGCCACTCACATAGTCGTCGCTGATTTCAGCCGCACGTCTCTGCTGAAGGCGCTGATGCGAATGGTTGTACAAAGCCAGTTCAATACTGGTTTGCAGGTTGTGTTCATTAATAGGTTTCACAAGGTAGGCGCTGGGCTGCGTGGCTTTGATACGGTCTATGGTCGAACGGTCATGATGTGCGGTGAGGAAGATGATCGGCAGGTTGTAAAGTTTATTGATCTGTTCGGCGAGTGCTATACCGTCCTGATCGCCTTCGAGCGTAAGGTCAAGCAGCATAAAATCGGGCACAAGGGTGCGGAGCATCAGCAAGGCATCTGGGGCATTGCGCACAGCCGGCAATGGATGATAACCAAAATCCTGTAGCAGGTACGTCAGGTCGGCCGCTATGATCGGCTCGTCTTCGACTATAAGTACCGTTATTTTTTCGTCCGTCATACTCATACTTCTTTAAACCTGGTAATGACCACACGGATGGCCACGCCCTGCTGCCGGCGAATCTCGAGTCCGCCCCCCAGCTTTTCCGCAAGCGAATGCATAAGGCGGAAACCAAATTTTTCCACTTGTTCGCCGATCATAACATCCGATATTCCTTTGCCAGTGTCGGAAATTTCAAGTAGCAGATGTTGCTCCACCCGGGAGAGTTGAATGGAAATGGTTCCCTCTTCCCCGGGCTCAAAAGCATATTTCAGCGCATTGGTCACTCCTTCATTGACTAACAGGCCAATGGGCATGGCCGTATCAATATCGAGCTGCAGCGGCTCGATGCGGGTTTCCATCTTTAGTTTATCGAGCGGAACCTGATACGAGTGCCTGAGGCTCTCCAGGAGATTGTTCAGATAGTCCTGCATGTTCACACCGGTAAGGTTGTCTTCCTGATACAATTTCTGGTGTACCAGCGCCATGCTGTTGATCCTGAGTTTACTCTCGCGCAGCACATTGAGTGCTTCCTGATCTTTGAGATGTCTTGCCTGCAGGTTGAGCATGCTGCTGATGAACTGGAGATTGTTTTTTACACGGTGATGAATTTCACTCAGCAACACTTCTTTGTCGGCCAGCGAGCGTTGTATCAAATCATTTTTATCCCGGAGCACTGCATTGTTGCGCGATTTGATGCGAAATTGATAGACCAGCAGGAAAATGATGAGCAGGCTACCCGCTGCCAGACCGATGAGAATACGTTGCTGCACGACCTGCCGTCGCAACTTCAGCGCCTGCACCTCTACTTCCGACCTTGTAGCGGCGAGTTGTCTTTCCTTCACTTCGTTCTGATACTTTGCTTCCAGTTCGGCAATCTGCGCATCGCGCTCCTTATTGCTGATACTGTCTTGTAGTTGCTTGTACGATTTGTAATAGAGTAGCGCGTTCTTATAGTCTTTTTTCTGCTCGTAGAGGTCTGAGAGTTGGGTAAGACTGCGCAAGGCCATATTTCCTATCCCCAGTTCCATATTCCGGCGGTAGGCTTCATTGGCGTAGGATATTGCTTTGTCCGTATTGCCTCTTTTCTGAGCCACACTGCTGAGCCTTAGTAAACAGCCCGTGGCGCGCATCTTCTGCCCTATTTCTTCAAAGACACGCATAGAGATCAGATAGCTTTCTTCGCTTTTATCCAACGCACCGGTAAGCAGATAAATGTTCCCCAATACATAGTAGGTACGACCTAGCTCGGTTTTAGGCCCATGTTGTTCAAAGTAAATCCGTGCGCGATTAAGCCTGGCCAGTGCCTCCTGATATTTGCCGCTTTCTACCAACAGTCCGCCCAAATTGAGTAATACGGTATGCACATTTCCCTGTTGGTCGAGCAACTGCCAGAGTTCCAGCGCTTTTTTGAAGTAGTTTTCCGCCTTATCCAGGTCCTGCTTGATGGCATATACCACCGCAATGTTCGTAAAGGCGTTGGCAATACCTGCGCTATCGCGGATCCGCTCGCTGATGCTGAGTGATTTAAAGAGATAATTCATTGACTCGTCCAATAGCGACTGGTCTCTTTTGATGACGCTGAGACTGTTGAGCACCTGCGCAGCATTGCGCTCATCACCCACAGAGTCGTAGTACTGCAGCGATAGTTTCAGACAACTTTCTGCAACACTGTATTTACTTTGGTTGGAGGCTGCCTTTCCCAGCAGTGAATAGGCTTTTGCGGCTCCGCTCTGGTCGCCGATACGCAGTGCGGTTCTTACAGCACTGTCTGCAAAACGTTCACTGAGCGGATAATTCTTATTCTGGTATTTTGCGCCCAGCGATATCCAGGCTTTTACCTACAGGGTATCGGCGGGCAACCGATCAATACTATCGGCTGCAGATATCTCGGTCTGCTGCGCCCAACCGGCAGGAGCGAAACACAGCAACAACGCAGATATCAGAAACAGTTTTTTCCGCATAGATAAAAGAAGGACGACAAAATGATCGGACAACCCACTTACGGGTCGCCTTACTAATATAAAAAATTGCAGGGAATTGTGGTGGCCGGTTGTTCAGTCTTGTCAATGCATACGGTCGCCTCGCGGTGCCAGCAGTTGCAATACTTCCGCTTCTGTTTCGAGCCAGCGCTTCCACGCGGCACGGGTCTTCTCCTCACCAAAATATTTCTCTGCAAGGTCAATGAACATGCGGTAGTGACCGGCCTCCGACACCATAAACTTGTAGTAGAATTTTCTAAGCGCCTCCTCTTCCAGTCCTTCCGACAATAGGCGAAAGCGTTCACAACTGCGGGCTTCAATCAGCGCGCAGATCATGAGCTTATGAAGCAGTTTCTCCTCGGAAGAAATCCCTTTGGGTTCGCGCTGCAATAAAAGATTCACATAGTCGTCCCTGCGCTGATGCCCAAGCTCAAAACCGCGCTTTTTCATCTCCGCCCACACCATGCGGAAGTGCCCCCATTCTTCGGTAACAATGGGTGAAAGCGCATTGACAAGCTCAATCTTTTCCGGGTAACGCTGTATCAGCGAAATGCATTGTGTCGCCGCTTTCTGTTCACAAAACGCATGATCGGTCAGTATCTCCTCCAGCGAGATCGACGCCAGATCCACCCAGCGTGGGTCGGTGGGCATCTTCAATCCAAGTATGGAGTTATCAGTAGTACTCATTTTCTATTTCTTTCTGAGTATGAACGTAAGGTTGGCGGTATAGCGGGCAAAATCCCGAACCTCGACGCTCATTTCGTGCTTTTCGGCAAAGGCTTCGATAAACGCTTTGCTGATAAAATGCAGTTCATTTTGGGTTTTGTTGAACTTCAGGATACGCGTACTCCACAGCTCCGTTCTTTTCGTCCCTTCAATTCTTTTCTGCAACTCGGAAACACCATCGCGAATAATCAGCATCCCGCCGGGGCGTAGCGCTTCAAAACTGCGCTCCAGCACATCGCTTTGCTGCGCGGGGAGCAGATAATGCAACACGTCGCTGATGATGATTCCATCGCATGAAAGCAATGTGTATTGGGTAAGGTCTGCAGCTTCGAAATCAATGCCCTCGTCGCGCAAAAAATTATGTTGTGCGGTTTCGATCTTTTCTTCATCATAATCCACACCCCTAAAGACTCTACCCGGCGCTGCCCAGTGGAGCATATAACTCATAAATCCATAGCCGCAGCCCAGGTCGTAAAAAAAGCCATCGCGGGGCAACAGTTGATGAAAGGGCTCGTAATTGTCCTCAAGACGGGTTTTGATCCGGCAGTACCACTCCAGTCCGGGACCCTTATAAGTATATGACCTGAGTAATTGCTCGCGGAAATACTGCGGAGTCTCTTCCCTTTCTTTGATATGGTCCAGTTCCTGCCGCATGAACCGAGCCATGTTTTTTGCACGTTCGCTGTAGTGATTACCAAAGCGTTTATCGTTCCAGGATAGGCGTGGGTAAATATGCACACTCGATGTGCCATCTTTGAGCAGCCAGTCTCCTTTCTGCATGGTATAATGTATGCCGTGCAACAATAGTGGCACAATATCCAGTTGCAACTTCTCCGAGATATAAAATGCGCCTTTGTGAAATCGGTGAATTTTGTCCGTCAGCGAGCGTGTACCCTCAGGGAAAACGACGATAGAATAGCCGCGATTCACAAGATCCTGCAGCGGCTCCAGGCTATCTTCAGCACCGTCAGCAACAGGATAGTACTCTGCCATGCGCACCACCGCACCAAACACCGGCGACCGCCACACCCATCTATTGGTAAGCAATACCAGCCGCGGATGCAGCATGGTAGTGCAAAGAATGTCGAGAAAGGATGAGTGATTGGCGATATACACTGCAGGACGGCCGAAGTCAGCACGATCTCTTCCTAAAACTCTGGTCTTCACATTGCGCATAATGTGCATCATGCTCCAGGTATAGGCGCTGAGCAATCGGTGAAACAGCAGCTTTCCTTTTTCGCGGGCAAAGGGCAGATGGGTAAGGATCAGGCCTGCGATAGAAAGGACCATGGAGCCGAGGAAGAAATAGGAGAAAGCAAAAACAGATTTTGCAAAACTCCAGATCGTGAACGGAAGAAATTTTTTGTGCGCGCGGTTTTGAATAAACCAGTTGAACAGAAAGGGTTGCAGGGTTTGTGAAATGAACAATACACAAAGCAGACCAGTCACGGAGATAAAGGCGATAGACTTAAGTGCAGGATGTTTTGCCAGCAGCAGAACCCCTAAGCCAATGATGACCGTTGCAACAGACACATACACTGCCGCACGGACTGACAATAATTTATTGCTTCCGGTCTTGTACTTTTCTATCAGTCCGTCCATGGTAAAGATGGCGTAGTCATCGCCTAATCCAAAAATGAGCGAGGAAATAATGATGTTGACGATATTGAACTTCAACCCCATCAATGCCATCAGACCTAATATCCAGATCCAGGAAACGATCATGGGTAAAAACGCCATGATCGCCAGCTCAAAGCGCCCATACCCTACCAATAAAGCAAAAAACACGATAAGCGAAGACCAGAGGGCAATGCTGTTAAAGTCTTTGTTGAGAATCTCTACCAGTTGCAAAGCGCCCTGCTGCCGGTCCGTCACGGTGACTTGTTGAGACGATGACAAATGTTCAAACACCATTTGTCGCGATTCCTGTGGTACCCGCAATGCTGCGATAGCATAATGGCTGCCTGTGTCGGCAGAAAAACCGCCGGGGAAAAATGATTTGAGTATTTCTGTGGATGAGCTGTCCAACGTAGTGTAGTCTCGTTGCAGACGGTCGGTAAATGCTCCGAACGCTTCGGGATTGAAGCCCAGTGCAGGTGCTATTTCGTTGACGGTAGCTACTACGCGCTGCCTTCGCCCGGACGACCAGTATTTTTTCCAGCGGTCTATTCTCCGTCTCTGCTCAGCTTCCGATGGCAGTAGGCTAACAGGGTTGGAGGCCGACTTTACCCAGCCTTTTTCGGTAAGTCCCTGCAGATCGGGTTGCACCGTTTCAAGGCGTTCCATAGCTTCCTCTTCACTGTTACCTTTTGCTACAACAAAGACCGAGCTCAAAGCCATTGCATTAGCCTCACTCACTTCATCCTGCGCCTGCTGTAGTTTTGGCGAAAGGTAGTTGAGATGCATCAGATCACTGTCGAACTGTACATCGCCCGCAAAATACAGCATCACCGGCGTGAGCAGAAAAATGCCCAGCACCAGCCATTTGTTCTTTTCAGGATGCCAGCGTCCTATCCGGTCAAAAACCGTGGCACGCTCGTCACCATGCTGCACACCTACCGGAAAATGAGGAAGGAAAATAAGCGTACACAGCGCCGCACCCAGCAGACTTCCCGCTGCGAACAAGCCGAGGTCCTGCAAAATAGGCGTATGTACAAAGCGCAGCGACAGAAAAGCGGCAATAGTCGTGAAGCTGCCAATGGTAAGCGGATGCGCCAGTTCGGCTATTGTACTGGGTATGTCTTTGGCGTGGCGTGCATGCGATAGAAAATGTATGGAAAAGTCGATGGCTATTCCGAGAATGATGGCGCCTGCACCAAGCGCTATCACCGATACAGAGCCTTGTATCAGGTAAACCATTGCCATCCCCATAGCCCCCCCGTACAACACCGGCACCAGTAACAATAAAGGCGTGCGCTTCCTTCTGAAAAAATAGTACGTAAGTGCCAGCAGCAGGATGACGGTTGCGGACAGTGTAACTATAGTGTCTGTGCGAAGCTGGGCAGCATTGCCCGCAGCGACAGCCGGCCCACCAAAGTACACGATATGAATGCCGGGATGCTGCGTTTTCCAATCTTCAAGATCTTCATCGAGCGCCGCAAAAAAATGGCTGTTCTTTCCGGTTTCCGAGGCTTTGAACCTGGGCTTTACAAAGAAAGTAAGCTGCTTTTGATTGTTCTTAAAGAGATAACCTTCATACAACTCATAGCTGGGATCAAACTGCAGGGCGCTAAGCTTCTTCCATACCAGATTTGACATACCGATCGGGTCCTGCGCAACAAACTGTTTCATCACTACGCTTGCCGGCGAAAGCAACAGCTTCTTGTTTTGCTCCAGCGTGCTGCGCATCACTTCCGGATGAGTAAGGCTGTCGAGCTTCCGGAAGTCTTGTTCGGTAAGAAAAAGCGGCATGTTGTCCTGAAAAATAGAAACCAGCGACTCTTCCTGCCCTCCGCCTACTTGTGTAGTAACCGTGTCAATCCATGCTTTTTCTTTGGCAAATACAACATCATTCAAACTCTGCGCTGCACGGATCAGACTGTCGGGCTGCGCCGCAGTACTATCTTTCAGCGACATGAGAAAAATGATCTGTTCTCCCGCCTGCGTATGACTGATTACATCATTCATTGCCCTGATGGCCTTGCTATCGGGCAACATGCTGCTGATATCTTCCTTGAGCTTTACCTGCAGCGACAGAAAAATCCACAAGGCAAAACTCCCGAAGAACAAACTCCAGCACAGCTTTTTTTTGCGGGCAAGAAATTGATAAAGCGAAACAAAAATCTGTTGCATGAAAATCATTTAGCGCAGCTGTGCTCAAAGCACTTCCCTTGCGCAGAAAATTAGGTAATCGCTGTAAAATATTTTAGCATTCACAAAAAGCCGGTCGCTTATTCAAAGTCTTTGTATAGAAGGTATTTCCTTCTTATTTTTTTGAAAGCATCAATATCTGCTGCCCATGATTTGCGGATATCTTCTTCCGATCTGCCGGAGACAATCATATCGCGTAATAAATCGTTGCCGGAAAGTTTCTCAAAAAAGGCATTAAAAAAATGCTCTTTGTCGGTGCACCAGGCATAGGCTTCCAGCAAGGGCTTCAGTTGCAGCCGATCATTGCACCACTCCAGCGCAGCGTTCGGCTCAGTAGCGATTAGCCTGCCAAAGCACCGTTCGTGTTCATAAAGTGGGTGGGAAGCGCCGGTGGTGGTCTGCGGGATAAAATAGTAATCGGTACGTGAAGCAAACTTGGGATGTCCCCATTGCTGAAAAGGTTTGTCCGTTCCTCTTCCCACACTCACCACAGTACCTTCAAAAAAGCAAAGCGAAGGATAGAGATAAACAGCCGTCATGTTTTTCAGGTTGGGAGAAGGGGCCACCGGCAGACTATAATGAACGCTATGATCATAATTGCTGCATTTGATCAGCTTAAGGTCAAGTCCCCGGGCTTCGGGTACCCACCCCTCCCCCATCAGCATCTTTGCATATTCTCCCACCGTCATCCCGTACACCACGGGTATACGCTGCATGCCTACGAACGAACGGTATTTATTTTCCAGCACCGGGCCATCAACATAATGTCCGTTGGGATTAGGACGATCGAGGATAAGTAATTGTTTCTGCGATGCGGCACAGGCTTCCATCATGTACTCCAGAGTAGAGATATAGGTGTAAAACCGCGTACCCACATCCTGCAGGTCGTAAACCACAATATCTATTTCACTTAGTTGCGCTGCACCGGGCTTTTTGTTATTTCCGTACAGCGATATGATGGGCACACCGGTCTTTTCGTCTTTTGTGTTGCTGATGTGTGCGCCGGCATCGGCGGTGCCTCTGAAGCCATGTTCCGGCACAAAGACTGTCCGCACATCCACATGAAGCTGAAGCAAGGTATCAAGCAGGGACACCGACCCGATCCTTGCGGTCTGATTGATCAACAGGGCCACTTTTTTGCCTTTCAGCATCGGAAGATATTCTCTGAGCGCATAGGCACCGGGCAAAATTTCCTTATGTTCTCTTACCAGAGGCGGATGCGGCTGCCGCGCGTCGGCACAGGAAATGAAAGCATTTAAAAAGCAACAAAACACAAAAGCAGGCAAGAACAATCTCATATCGGGCTTTCCTTAAAATTCACCAAAGATAACCCGCCATGTAGATTATTAGGCTTAACTTGCCCGCCTATTCGAATCAATAAAACGATTAACATGCAACAAGTAAAGAACGGTGATACGGTGCGCGTACACTACCACGGAAAGCTGACAGACGGTTCCACTTTCGACAGTTCCGAAGGTCGCGACCCGCTGGAGTTTACCGTAGGAAGCGGACAGGTGATCAAAGGTTTTGATGATGCAATGACGGGTATGCAACCGGGCGAAATCAAGACGGTGAACATCCCTGTGGACGAGGCGTACGGACACCGCAACGACGATATGATGATGGAATATCCGAAGTCAGAATTTCCGGCAGAAATGACCCCGGAAGTGGGAATGGAGCTGCACATGAGTGATAATATGGGAAATGTGTTTCCGGTAGTGATAGCGGAACTGCGAGACGAAACCGTACTGCTGGATGCTAACCATCCGCTTGCGGGACAAGACCTTATTTTCGACATTGAGCTGGTATCTATCGGTTAAAAGGAAATATTTTTTTGAGCCGGAATACTTTAAACGGTATTCCGGCGTTTTTTTGCCTTGGGGTTAGCATTTTGCTAAAATTGATTGAAAAGTATCTGTGCGCTATAAGCTCTAAAGTAAAAACTGTATTATTACGTCTCAACTGTCTCTACCCACAATGAGTTTACTTCTTAGTCTAATGCTGCAGGCCGACACGGCTTTGAGCCCGGCTGGCGGAACAGAAAAAGCAAGCGAGTCGATCTCACTTTTTTACTTACTGAAAGAAGGCGGCGTGCTGATGATACCCCTGCTGCTTTGTTCGCTGATCCTCGTGTATGTGTTTGTTGAGCGCCTGCTGGTGATACGCAAGGCTTCACAACTGGACAGCACTTTTATGTTGCGCATCCGCGAGCTGATAACCGGCGGTAATCTTAACGGAGCGAGGGCAATGGCAAGGAGCACCCCGAGCCCCGTAGCGCGCATTATCGAGAAAGGCATCAGCCGCATTGGCAAACCCGTAGATCATATTGAAAAGTCTATGGAAAGCGCCGGCAAACTGGAGGTATATCAACTCGAAAAGAATCTTTCCATTTTGTCAACCCTGGCTGGCATCGCACCCATGTTTGGCTTTCTGGGAACTATTGCGGGCATGATTATCCTGTTTTTCAACATACAGCATCAGGGTTTTTCGCTGGAGAATATTGCAGGTGGGATCTACACTAAGATGGTCACCTCTGCCGTAGGACTGATCATTGGTTTGCTGGCCTATATTGCCTACAATTATTTCAATGCGCAGATCAATAAGCAGGTAAACAGGATGGAAGCCGCCTCTGTGGAGTTTCTGGACATTTTGCAGGAACCCGCAAAATAATCCCGTAGTAAACCATGCATCGACCAACTTTGAAAGGCACACATGAACTTTAGAAAACATTTACGGGAAAAGCCTGAGACGCATACTTCTGCGCTGAATGACATTCTGTTCATTCTGCTGTTGTTCTTTCTGATCATTTCAACCCTCGCCAACCCCAACGTTATAAAGGTGATGACACCCAAAGGACAAAGCGACACGAAGGCAAAACAGACGGTAGTGGTTTCTATAGACTCGCTTCAAAATATGTATGTGGGAACCAAAGCCACGCAGCCCGATTCGCTACAAAATGCCATAAGCGCCATCGTATCGAAGTCGGAAGATGCAGAACCTACTGTGGTCATTAATCCCGATCGTAAAGCCAACGCAGAAAGCATCTACAAAGTGATGTATGCCGCCAAGCGGCTGCACCTGCGCACAGTAATGGCGGTGGATAAAGAATAAACCGCATCGGCATTTGAAACCCATCAATTTAAGCCTCTCGAAGCATAGATAGATTTGCAAAGAAGCACGGGTCTGTAACAGGCAAGAACCTGTAGGAAGCCACCAACCATTTTTGACCTCATTAACAAAGCCCAAAACTTCGGCTCCACTCGTTACTTTTTTGGAAAAGCTGCATTACGGTCTAAAGGAAAGTCTAAGGAATGGCAGACGCGCCCACCTGCGATACCCAAAACTTTTTCACGATCACAATTTGTTTTCCTTCAGGTATTCCGCAATTTCTTTATGGCCAAGTTTCTTTGCATAATCCGAGGCGCGGGTGAACTTCCCTGAGGCATGACATCCGGTGCCTTTCATTACTTCAACGTTGAATTGCTGCCAGGTGAACGAACTGGTACTGAGATTACAACCCTCAACAATTGCCTGAACAAGTTCGAGATTTCCGCTCTCTGTTGCATAATTGATGGGGTACTTGTTTTTAACAATAGCCAGGCATACGCCTCCAGTGGTAGCAACCGGAAAAGTGCCATGTGTAGCAATGGTACAGTCTGCACCTTTACCAATCAGATATTTCACCAGGGATACATCATTCTTCGTTGCGGCCATAGCCAGTAGCGTAAAATCCTTCATATTGCCTTTCAGCCTGGCATCATACCACACAAATGTCTTGTTAATGTCCACGCCGGCACTTAGCAAGAGGTCAATCGCCTCCCGACTGTTATTAGTAGCCGCATACATGATGGGGGAAACACCCATTTTGTCCGATTGGTTAACGTTAGCTCCGGCTTCAATCAGCGTTTTGATCAGAGAAGCCTTGTTAAAAAACGCAGCGGTAATTAAAGGAGTGGTACCCACAGCATTCGCAGCATTGACATCGGCTTTCGCCTTAATCAACAATTCAATGATTTCGGCAGGTTCACTCCAGTCACTTTCCTTAGGATTCATATACTTATCCGGCATCACGGTAATACCTGCTGCCTTGTAGGCGTTTGTGGTATAGCTGACGGTAGCCGCGCGGTTGGCTGCGGTACTCGCTGTCATCATGATGGTGATTGGAGTTTCTCCGTTATTGTCTTTCAGATTTACGTCAGCACCTTTATCAATAAGTAACTGAACACATTCTGCACAATTGCTCCTCCATGTGGCGTAGTGTAAAACACTCATTCCGTTCTTCATCTTAAAGTTGGGGTTCGCTCCGGCATCCAGCAACGCTTTCATACTTTCCGGCGAACTCATCATAGCCGCAGTCATCAATGGGGTCATGTCAATCTTTCCTGCTTCATTAACATTGGCCTTGGCTTCAATCAGCATCTGAGTCATATCCTGCCATATCACTGCCGAATTGAGCGCCGGCGACCCGTTCTTATCCAGCGCATTTACATCTGCACCGGCTTCAATAGCTGACCTTAGCCTGCTCACATCATGTGTTTTAAAAGACTCCCACATGTCTTCTGTTGGCCCGGCGAAACATTGTGTAGCAGCAAGAAGTGCTGTTGCTAAAAAAAATCTTGTCATTTTCATATGCAAGTTTGGTGATCTCAGGTTCTGATAAAAAAGGGCGGGACGGTAAACGTTATTGAGGGGGTATCGTCAATGCACCTGGTTTTGCAATCTGCTCATTTCTAAACACAGATAATCGGCTCGAAAGCTCGATGTGGGGCATTGCCAACTCTAATATACAAATCATTTCAGCATATTAAAGAGCCTGGCCTGGCAGCTTATTCGTTCGGTTGGGTTCATCTACCGACGGATGTCAACCCAATCATCTATTTTCCCATAAACAACAAAGGCCGACGCGATGCCAGCCTTTGATATTTTCCTTTCAAGTTATCTCATTATGACTCACTAAACCAGATCACCCTCACTCCTTCACCTTTCTCAAGCTTTACCGTAGCATATTCGCCATTGTGACCGGTGAAATCAGACATGATGAAGAGGCCAAGATTGCGGTCTTTAGCACTCCTACCAGGGAACAATGCTTTTCTTTCCGGCACCGGCATCGTTTCGGATTTTGTGGTTGACAGGTCATAAACCCATGCTTCACAATCGCCTACGCCGCTGATCGTGGTGATCTTACCTCTGGTTAAGTTGCTCTCATTCTCCCGAATGTCGTTCAGCATCACATAAGATTTCTCTTTGCCGCTCAGGTAAACCAGACTTTTAAACTGATTACCGGATGCGAGTCGGGCCGCAGCATTGTCGCGGTTTGCGATATATAAGCGCTCCAACATAGCATATTGCGCACCATTGCCAAAAGCTCCTGCATTAGTAGCCTGCGATTTAGGGATCAAGACGGAGTTTCGCTCACTACCATCTTCATTGAACGTGATCAAAGCCACACTACCCAGCAATACGCCGGACGGGCTCGAACCGTACTTTGTCTGACGATACATTTGTTCCGTTTCTTCCATCAGCACAGTGAAGCTGCCGTCGGGATTGATGTACATTTGTTGCGGCAGTCCGGTAAATGACTCTTTCGGATTTTTAAAAATCTTGCGATACTTTTCAGAAACAGAAGAATTGCTGAAGTCCACGCTGGTATTGATCATCGGATTTTCCGGATCAATAACGCTGAACTGTACAGAATAGAAAGTTGTTACTTTATTCCATCCTGATTTTTTTGTTTCGCCCATTTCAAGGGTCAGGAATATCAAATTCTTCGTCACGGGATTATACCGGAGCAGACCATCGTTGATCCTGTTTTTAAACGACTGGCCCACATTGGCGTAGGTTGCCTTTCCGTCTTTTACGGTTGCCAGTAGTAATTCGTTGGCGCTTCCCCCCGACTTTTCCGTATTGTAGGAATAAATCAGCGCGTGCACTGTAGTGCCAATCACTACATAGTCGAGGATTTGAGTGTATTTGTATTTACCCTCGGGCGATGAAAGAAAAGTGCGTGAAGCTTCTGAACCGTCGGCATTATACTGTATGAGCTCTACACGTTCACCGGACTCACTTACGAAGGTATTATAGCGAACCACTGCGTAGTTTTCCGAATTTGGGTCGCGGCGCACCAAAAAGCCAGGAGGCTGAATACCGCCAAACGCAATGGCATAGCCCTGCCCCATATTGACTTTTTTCAAAGTAGCAACGGTTTTCATTTCTTTCAGCACACCTGTTGTCTCATCTATCCGAAGCCGGTATAACGAGGGAATCTTATCTTCAATTTCAGAGATAAAAAGATTCAGTTCGCCATTGATGTCGTACAATGCTTCCACCGACATGGCCTTTAGTTTTCCATAATCAGGGTCGATGTTTTTTACTGCGATCTGTTTGTGTTGAGGATCGTACAGGCGGATGTCAATACCATCTTTTGCAGTCACCCTCACATAAGCAGTGTTGCCATTCTTCAACATCATTACGCGGCCAATGCCGCTCTCTGGTTCTTCAAAAAGCGGTCCTTGTGCCACCACCTTCAACTGTGCATGAACAAAGAATGGTACAAGTAACGAAAGGGAAATAAGCAGTTTCTTCATTTATTTTTTTTGGGTAAGGTATATCTTTCTAATTGCTTGTGCAATATCCCAACATCTTATAGTTTATTGTACGCGTTCTTCCAGCTCCATCACCTGCTCCAGTAGTTGTTCGTATTCGTCTTCTTTGCTTTTAGCGCCCGGACTTAGCTTTTTATATTGCTCGTCCAGTTTTTTAAACTTGTCTTTGTCAGCATAGATTGCCGGGTCACCCAATTGCTGTTCGAGTGCAGCTATGTCAGCCTTTATCTGTTCGAGCTCTTTCTCAACCTTTTGCAAGGCCCTGGTTTTCGATTGCAGTTCTTTTTTCCATTGCTGCAGCTCGTTGCTATTAACCTGCTTTTGTTCCACAGGGGGAGCCTTTACCGGGGCGGGCTTTGCTACTTCCTGCGCAGCCGCCGCCTTTTTCTGCCGTTCCTGCATCCACACATTCCATTCATCATAGCCACCGGCAAACTCTTTGATCTTATGATCTTCGATCCACCATATTTTATTGGCAGTTTTTGAAATGAAATAACGGTCGTGCGATACCAGGATCAGTGTACCGGCATATTTGTTCAGCGCTTCGATCAGCATTTCCACACTCTGCATATCCAGGTGGTTGGTAGGCTCATCGAGCATCAGGAAGTTGCCCTTCGCAGCGATTACTTTTGCCAGCGCTACCCTTGCCTTTTCGCCCCCACTCAATACTTTAATTTTCTTAAACACATCGTCGCCGCTAAAAAGAAAACAACCGAGGAGCTGCCGCAATTCCAATTCCGGCTTTCCCGTTCCCGCCTGCTTCATTTCCTCCAATATTTCATTGTCAATATTGAGGGCTTCGAGCTGGTGCTGTGCATAAAAGCTTTCTTCCACATTATGACCTTCCTTACGCTCACCTTCAAAGGTTTCGCGACCGGCAAAAATCCGGAGGAGCGTGGATTTTCCCTTTCCGTTGGCGCCAATTAGTGCAATTTTATCGCCCCGTAATATTTCAGCATCTGCATGCTCGAGTATGGAATTTTTGCCGAAGCTTTTGGAGATGTCTTTCAGGGTAGAAATAATCTTGCCCGGTTGCACAGCAATATCAAAATTGATGTTCATCACGGGCACAGTGGCGTCTGGTGCTTCGATCCGGTCGAGCTTATCCAGCCGTTTAATGGCACTTTGCGCTTGTGCGGCCTTGGTCGCTTTTGCGCGGAACCGCTCGATAAAGCGCTCTTGCTGGCGGATATAATCCTGCTGGTTTTCGTAGGCGCGTTGCTGCAGTACCATACGTTCTTCCTTCTCTTGCAGGAAAAAGGAATAATTACCACTGTATTGTACCAGATCGCGCTGCCACACTTCCACAATCTTGGTCACCATCCGGTCTAAAAAATAACGGTCGTGCGATACGATGACCACGCTGCCGGGATAACCGATAAGATAGCGTTCGAGCCATTCGATAGAGGGAAGATCGAGGTGGTTGGTCGGCTCATCGAGCAGCAGTAGATCCGGAGCCTGCAGCATCATTTTTGCCAGCAACACCCGCATACGCCATCCGCCCGAAAACTGATCATAAGGACGCTGCAAGTCTTCGGTAGTAAATCCAAGTCCTTCCAGCACCTCTGCCGAGCGGTGCTCCATTTCGTAGCCGCCAGCTACCTCAAAATCGTGCAGTGCATGGCTGTAGTCATCCAATAGTTTGGCATCATCGGGTTTCGACTCCAGCTCTTTAATTAGCCGCTCCATTTCCTTTTCCACTTCATGCGCTTTTTCAAAGGCTTGCATACCCACTTTCAGAATGCTCTCTGAGGAAGAAAAGCTCAGCAGATCCTGATTAAAGAATCCTATGGTCACATCCTTAGGCTTCGAAATACTCCCGCTGTCCACCGAATATTGTCCGGTGATCATTCTGAGAATCGTGGATTTTCCTGCGCCATTGTGGCCTACCAGACCGATACGTTCACCTGTACCGATTTGCCAACTGGCCTCTTCAATAATAGGTCGGGCGCCAAAGAAAAATGACACATTTTGCAGGGAAACTAACATAGGGGCGCAAAGTTAAAGGATGGCGACGCGCAATAGCAAGACGATGCAAAAAAAGAGCGGAAACAAAAAAAGAGCGCCGGGGACGATACCAGGCGCTCGCATCATTTAACCAAAACAACTACACAAGCCTGTAAGCCGGATTCTGTAACCCGTATGGTCCCGGGCGGTTATCATTTATCTCGGCCAGCCATTGCTGACTGGCTCTAGCTGTCAACCCACAATCTTCAGGCGAGCCGCCCTTACTCCGTTGCCGGAGACGATTGCCTATTTGACATTTCAGCGCGCAAGGTTTACCCCGATATTTTGTTACCAAACTACCGTGTAGGCTCTTACTCTACATTTTCACCCTTACCTCCAATAAATGCAGGCGGTTATTTTCTGTGGCACTCTCTGTAGACGTTTGCACGTCCCCCACCCGTTAGGTGGTGCGCTGCTCTGGGCTGTCCGGACTTTCCTCTGCGAAAACCTAAAGTGTTCGAAGCGATAACCCGGCTCAGGTAGTCTTTACAAATTTAAAGAAAAAGATAGTCGTAAAACAACTATTTGCAGGTGGTTCAGCCACTTTAACATTCATGTTCCGGCATATCGAACAGAGAAGCTTGCTGCGCGTTGCCCAAAACTTTTGCCTCGTGCTGCAACAGCCATTTTTTTCGGTGAAGTCCGCCGCCATATCCTACCAGCGAACCATGGGTACCGATCACACGATGGCAAGGAACAATGATCGCAATGCCGTTTTCGCCGTTGGCTTTAGCAACTGCCCGTATTGCTTTTTCGTCGCCAAGTATGCCTGACTGTTGTTTATAAGAACGCGTGGTGCCGTAAGGAATTTCGAGCAGTGCCTGCCACACCCTCTGCTGAAAGGGCGTACCGCTCCATACCAGAGGAAGATCGAAGTCTCGCCGTTCTCCAGAAAAGTATGCGGCCATCTGATGTTCAAGCGCGGATAAATGGGGATGGTCCGTGTAGGTGAACTCCGTTCCCAAATGTGTTTTGACTCTTTCCACCATCCGGTCCATCATCTTTCTATGTATAAAATCGAAGAGACAAACCCCTTCGGCAGTGCATGCAGCCAGCATGTCGCCGATCGGTGTGTGGATATTTTTTGCAAAGATCATGAAAGGCGCTGCAAGGTGTCTGAGAGCAAACGATTGACCTCCGGGGCGCGATTATAAATCATCATGTGCGTACCACCGTTGAGCCAATAGTCGGCGGTGATAAAGGCGGGCTTCAGCACTTTGTCGGCAGTACCGTGGATATGAGTAATGTTTGAAGGAACCCGGGCATTCTGCCAGTTGAGAATGGCTTTGAAGGCCCAGCCGAGAAAATCAGGGTCGGTATCCTTCATAATGTTATTGAGCATTTCTTTTGCCCCGGGAGTATCGGCGCCAAACTGGTTGTATAGTATTTTGTTGGGTTGGGTAAAAAGGCCGTAGGGTATAAGGTCGTGCTGAATGAGGTATTTGATCGTGCCGTTAACGTCTGGCAGTTCGTGCTTACCTTTGGCACTCGACACCAAAAAAACATGCCTGACGGGCCGCTGCAAAGCAATTTCGGTAGCGAGCATTCCTCCGAACGAAAGGCCGAGGATCAGTGGGTTTTCCTCATCAATCTGAGCCGCCATCTTTTGTGCATAGCAGGCCATCTCATCGTGTTTGTCGAAGGCTACCCAGGGAAGATGTATAAGCCGGGCCCCTTCAATTTCTGTTCTGACAAATATCCGCTGGTCAGCGCCCAGACCACTCAGGCAATAAATATTCTTCATGAAATGACTTGCAAGCTACTGATTATACAGTAAGTAAAGACGTGCCAGCGGGAAAAACGATTACTTAAACGGTAGCCTGTTGTGCGAAATGCGACTTGAAAACATTGGGAAGATCAGCATCTACGATACGGCTGGCCTCCTGGATCATATTTTTGAAAGCCATAGCATGCGATATGCCATGACCGATTACCACCGGGCTGTTGATGCCCAAAATGGGTGTGCCGCCGTAGATCTCAAAGTTGAAATGATTGAGAAACTCATCCTGAATACCGCGTTCGGTGAAAATATGATACACCGACTCGGCCATCTTTAGCGCTACATTTCCGGTAAAGCCCTCACAAACAATTACGTCTGCTTTGGGAAGGAAGATATCGCGACCTTCCACATTCCCAATAAAGTTGATTTGCTTGTTCTCTTTGAGTAAAGGATAAGTGGCCTGTGCCAACAAATTTCCTTTCCCTTCTTCTTCGCCAAGGTTCAGCAATCCGATGCGTGGATTATCGATGCCCCATACGCGGTTGACGTACAGGGAACCTAACTGTGCAAACTGAACCAGATGTTCCGGTTTACAGTCGGCGTTGGCACCGGCATCCAGCAAAAGATTATATCCGCCATCCGTGCGTGGAATTGGAGAGATGATGGTAGGGCGAAGGATGCCCTCAATGGTCTTTACTGAATACATGGAACCGACCATCATGGCTCCGGTGTTACCTGCGCTGATGAAGGCATCGGCCTTACCGGCGGCCAACAGGCCAAAACCCACGGCAATGCTTGAGTTGGGCTTTTCCTTGAGTGCTTTAGTAGGATGTTCGTGCATACCGATCACCTCTGTAGTTTCCACAAAGGTGAACCGGCTGCTGTACGCATCAATTAATGGAAGATAAGGCGCGGAGGCTTCGCGATTGCCAATAAGCAAAAGCTGTACCTGTGTATTTTTCGATTCTTCGAAGAATTGTTGAACACCCCTGATAGCCTCGGCAGGCGCAAAATCGCCGCCCATGATGTCAAGCCCTATCTTCATTAATTGTGGAATATTGTTCTACGCTGATTACTGATTTTGTTCACCCTCTGCAGTAGCCGGATTCTTGTCCATTACTACCTTTCCGCGATAGTAAAGCTTTCCTTCTACCCAATGAGCGCGATGACGCAGATGACTCTCTCCTGTTATAGGATCGATGCTCCATGTCGCAGCTACAGCCTTATAGTGTGTACGGCGCTTGGCACCGCGTTGTTGTGAGTGGCGTCGTTTCGGATTAGGCATCTTTTACGATTTTTTTTGTTGTTATGTTATTGTTACAGAACGTCATCAACGACGTTCAAAGTCTTAATCATTTTTTTGTACTGCTTTTTCCCTTCAGCGCCTCAAGACCCTTCCATACATCGTGTGCTGGTTTGTCTTCGGGCTCCAGTTCTCCAAGCAGCCGCAACGCTTCCGGGTTGCAGCCAGCTTTACCTTCTGCACTGTCCGGATGAATCCTCTGCAGTGGTATGCTCAGCATTACGAACTCATAGAGCCAGTTGCTAAGGTCTATCACCGTTTCGCTGCGGGGTATGACAGCAATTGGCATAAAGCAACGTTTTTAAACATGAGGTATGAGGTCTGAAGCCGGAGGTATGAGGTCCCTGTGGAGT